>OBNH01000005.1_pt1 | contig 220963 bp, 246 predicted proteins | sample 1670201 | NCBI WGS metagenome assembly OBNH01 (sample SAMEA104232308, study PRJEB22302) | sediment metagenome | isolation source: sediment | reverse complement strand
GGGCGTGCTCAACCTGTATGTGGCGTACCAGTTTTCGACCGACACCTGGGTCAACTTCAAGCTGTTCGGCAGCATGGGCCTGATGCTGGTGTTCATTGTGGCGCAGAGCATCTGGCTGTCGCGCCATATCCAGGAAACCCCGTCCGAGTAAGCCACCGCGCCGCGGACTCATCGATTCAGAACAGAACAGAAGGAAATCCGGATGGCAGCCGATCCCGCCACCATCGAAGCGCTGCTCCAGGCAGCGCTTGATCCCACCCGCCTGGCCGTGCGCGACGACAGCGCCGCCCATGCCGGCCATGCAGGCGCTGCCTCTGGCGGCGGGCACTAGACGTGCTCATCGTCAGCGAGCGGTTCGGGGGTCACTCTCGCGTAGCCCGGCACCGTATGGTGTATGATGCGCTGCGCGAACTGTTCCCCTCGCAAATCCACGCGTTGGCTGTCAACGCGTACACCGACCAAGAATATCAATCACGCGAAGCAACCCGCGACGCTACTCGCAACTCTCAGACCTGACCCCATGAAGACCTCCGTCCTCTCGTTCAGCCTGGCGGCTGTGCTTGCTGCTGGCAGCCTGCCCGCATTCGCCCAGAACGCTGCCGTTGTGAATGGCAAGCCGATTTCGTCGGCCAAGGTGGACAAGCTGATCGCCAGCACTGGCCAGCCGGAAACTCCCGAACTGCGCGACCGTGCGCGCAACATGCTGATCGACCGCGAACTGCTGCTCCAGGAAGCCAACAAGCGCGGCATCACCCAGCGTGACGACGTGCAGGAGCAACTGGAACAGGCCCGCCTGAACGTGCTGGCCGGCGCGGTATTCGAGGACTACGTGCGCACCCACGGCGCCAGCGATGAAGAGCTGCGCAAGCAATACGAGAAGATCAAGGCGCAGTTCGGCAACGGCAAGGAATACCACGTCCGTCACATCCTCGTGGAGAAGGAAGCCGACGCCAAAGCACTGATCGCCAAGATCAAGGCCGGCGCCAAGTTCGAGGATGTGGCCAAGGCCCAGTCGAAGGACACCGGCTCCGCCGCGAACGGTGGCGACCTGGATTGGGCCAACAGCAGCAGCTACGTGCCCGAGTTCTCGGCCGCGATGACCAACCTGAAGAAGGGCCAGATGACCGATACGCCGGTCAAGACCCAGTTTGGCTGGCACATCATCGAACTGGTGGACACGCGCGACGCCAAGATCCCGTCGTTCGAAGAAGTGAAGCCGCAGCTTCAGCAGATGATGATGGGCGATCAGGGCTGGCAGCGCGAGCAGTTCCAGGCGATGATGAAGTCCCTCAAGGACAAGGCGAAGATTCAGTAATCTGTTGCCAATCCGATAAAAAGCCGGCGCTAATGCGCCGGCTTTTTCATTTGGAGCACTCTGGGCAGCCTTGCACGGCACGTGTTTGATCTTGATACGGGTGGCGGGTTTCCACTTGGCAACGGTCCCGGTAAGATCAGAACCCATGCGTTCCGGCGCAGGCTTCATGACTTCCATGGATCTCAAGCAATGGGCGTGACCAGCGGCTATTGGCAAATGTGGCACATCTTCTCCAGCGGCATGGTCTATTGCGCGTTGGGAATGCCCAATATCGAATGTACCGGCGGTCGATGGCGTAGCCTGCTCCCTCACCTCCCCGTGCGTGACCGCTATGCGCAAGCGAAACTGCTACAGGCCACGGTCGCCTTCATGGAAATCCGCGGAGAAGTCAAAATTCCCCCTGGGTCCGATCGCTTGCGCCTCCTCTATTCCCGGTACCTGCCCTGGAGCGCCCGCCTGCAGACGCAGGAGTCCGCGCCTACGCCATCCGCCTCACCGCCATCCCCTGCGGACCAGCCCAGTACGGCTGTAGCTTGAACTCGCATCTCACCGTCTGACCGTCTGGCTGTCTGACCGTAATGCAGACGGCGGCTCCAAAAGAAAAAGGCGCCCGATAATCGGGCGCCTTTGGCATGGGCTGGATAAGAACTTAGCCCACCCACTTCCGTGCGTTACGGAACATGCGCATCCACGGGCTGCCACCATCGGCGATCTGCTTCCACGCGTCCGGCGCCCAGCTCATCGTCGCGGTACGGAACACCCGCTCCGGGTGCGGCATCAGCACGGTAAAGCGGCCATCGACCGTCGTAACCGACGTGATGCCCTCCGGCGAACCATTCGGGTTCAGCGGATACGTCTGCGTCGCAGCACCACGGTTGTCGACGAAACGCAGGGCCACGTTTGCCTTGGCAATGTCGCCTTGCTGCGAGAAATCGGCAAAACCTTCACCGTGCGCCACGACGATCGGAATGCGGCTGCCTTCCATGCCGGCGAAGAAGATCGACGGCGACTGCTGCACTTCGACGGTCACGAAGCGTGCTTCGTACTGTTCCGACTGGTTACGCGTGAACTTCGGCCAGGCGCCGGCACCCGGAATGATCGGGGCCAGGTTGCTCATCATCTGGCAGCCGTTGCACACGCCCAGCGCGAAGGTGTCCTGGCGATTGAAGAACGCCGCGAACTGTTCGGCCATCTGGCCATTGAACAGGATCGTCTTGGCCCAGCCTTCGCCCGCACCCAGCACGTCACCGTAGCTGAAGCCACCGCAGGCCACGAAGCCCTTGAAATCGGCCAGGTTCGCGCGGCCGGCAATCAGGTCGCTCATGTGGACATCGTGCGTGTCGAAGCCCGCCAGATCCATGCTGTACGCCATTTCGATCTGCGAGTTCACACCCTGCTCGCGCAGGATGGCCACGCGCGGCCGCGCGCCCGAAGCGATGAACGGCGCGGCGATGTTCTCGGCCGGGTCGAATGTCAGCACGGGGCTGATGCCGGGGTCGCCGGCATCGAGCACCCGCTCGTACTCGCTATCGGCACAGGCGGGGTTGTCGCGCAGACGCGCGATACGCCAGCTCACCTCGGTCCACGTACGCTGCAGATCGGCACGCGCGGCGCCGAACACCTTCTTGGCATCGCGATAGATCTCGACCTGGTCGTTTGTGTTCGGCTTGCCGATCACGTGGCTGCATGCCGACAGGCCTGCCTCGCGCAGCACCGCGAACACGGCGTCGCGCTCTTCCAGGCGCACCTGGACCACGGCACCGAGTTCCTCGGAGAACAGTGCGCGCAGCGTCTGGTCATTGCGACGTTCCGCGACCTGCTGCGCCCAGTTCTTGGCGTCGCCGTAATCCTGCTCGCCATTCGGATCGAGCGTGAGCATGTCGACGTTCAGCGACACACCGCAGTGGCCCGCGAACGCCATCTCCGCCACGGCAGCCATGAAACCGCCGTCCGAACGATCGTGATAGGCCAGCAGCTTGCCCTCACGGTTCAGGCGCTGGATCACATTGAAGAAGTTCTTGAGGTCTTCCGCGTTGTCGACGTCAGGGGCGCTATCGCCCACCTGCTGCGTCACCTGGGCCAGAATGCTGCCGCCCATGCGGTTTTTGGCACGCCCGAGATCGATCGCGATCAGCACGCTCTCGCCCAGGTCCGTGCGAAGCTGCGGCGTCAGCGTGCGGTTCACGTCGTCCACCGCCGCGAATGCGGAGATGATCAGCGATACCGGCGCTACCACTTCCTTGTCGCCATCGGCATCGGACCACTTGGTGCGCATCGACAGCGAATCCTTGCCAACCGGGATGCTGATGCCCAGCGCCGGGCACAGTTCCATGCCAACGGCGTGCACCGTGTCGTAAAGCTTGGCGTCTTCACCGGCCACGCCACAGGCAGCCATCCAGTTGGCCGAGAGCTTCACCTTGCCCAGGTCCTTGACCGGTGCCGCTGCCAGGTTGGTCAACGCTTCACCGATCGCCATGCGGCCCGAGGCCGGCGCGTTGATCACGGCCAGCGGCGTGCGCTCGCCCATCGTCATCGCCTCGCCAGCGGTGCCCTTGTAGTCGAGCGTAGTCACGGCCACGTCGGCCACCGGCACCTGCCACGGGCCCACCATCTGGTCGCGGGCGTTCATCCCGCCCACCGTACGGTCACCGATCGAGATCAGGAACGACTTGTTCGCCACGGTCGGGTGACGCAGCACGTCACGCACGGCTTGTTCCAGCGAGATGCCGGTCACATCGACGGGCGGGAGCTCCCGCTCCACGCGCGTGACGTCGCGATGCATGCGCGGCGGCTTGCCCAGCAGCACGTCCATCGGCATGTTGACCGGGAAGTGTTCCTTCAGCGCGGCATCCACATGGGAGTCGACAAGCTGGAGTTGCTTCTCCTCTGTAGCGATACCCACCACGGCGAACGGCGAACGCTCACGCTCGCACATCGCCTGGAAAAGCGGCAGACTGTTCGGCGCGATCGCCAGCACATAGCGCTCTTGAGACTCGTTGCACCAGATCTCGGCAGGCGACAGGCCCGACTCTTCCAGGTGCACCTGACGCAGGTCGAAACGCGCGCCACGGTCAGCGCCGTCGACGAGTTCGGGGAAGGCGTTCGAAATGCCACCCGCGCCAACGTCGTGGATCGACAGGATCGGGTTCTCATCGCCAAGCTGCCAGCAGGCGTTGATGACTTCCTGCGCGCGACGCTCCATTTCCGGGTTGCCACGCTGCACCGAATCGAAATCGAGATCGGCGGTGTTCGTGCCGGTCGCCATCGAACTGGCCGCGCCGCCACCCATGCCGATACGCATACCCGGGCCGCCCAGCTGGATCAGCAACGTGCCAGCCGGCAGCGGGTCCTTGTGCGTGTGCGAACCGTCGATGTTGCCAATACCGCCGGCGATCATGATCGGCTTGTGATAGCCGCGCACGGTGCCACCAACGTTCTGTTCGTAGACGCGGAAGTAGCCGCCCAGGTTGGCGCGGCCAAATTCGTTGTTGAACGCCGCGCCGCCGAGTGGCCCGTCGATCATGATCTGCAGCGGGGATGCGATGCGGTCCGGCTTCCCGGTCACAACCGGCTTGTCGTCCGGATTGCGGTGGGACACCGGCTGGGCTGCGTCACGCGCGTTTTCCCATGACTCGACGGCATCGGGCAGCATCAGGTTCGACACCGTGAAGCCGGTCAGGCCGGCCTTGGGCTTGGCTCCACGGCCAGTTGCGCCTTCGTCGCGGATTTCACCGCCTGCACCCGTCGACGCGCCAGGGAACGGCGAGATCGCGGTCGGGTGATTGTGCGTTTCCACCTTCATCAGCGTGTGGGTCAGCGCCTCGTGGCGGCCGTACTTCTGGTCCGCGCCACGCGGGAACCAGCGCTCGGCGACGTCGCCTTCCATGACCGCCGAGTTGTCCGAGTACGCCACGATCGACCCCTGCGGGTTCAACTGGTGCGTATTGCGGATCATCGCGAACAGCGACTTGTCCTGGGACACGCCATCGATGGTCCACGTGGCGTTGAAGATCTTGTGGCGGCAGTGCTCGCTGTTGGCCTGCGCGAACATCATCAACTCGACGTCGGTCGGGTTGCGTTCGAGCTTGCCATAGGCGTCCAGCAGGTAATCGATCTCGTCCTCGGACAGCGCCAGGCCCATTGCCGTGTTGGCGTCCACCAGCGCGCTGCGGCCCGCCGAGATGTCGATGAACTGCAGCGGCTTGGCCGGCAGTTCCTGGAACAGCGCGGCGGCCTCTTCACGGCTGCCGATCACCGTTTCGGTCATGCGGTCGAACAGATGTGCGGCCACAGCGGCGCGCGTGCCGGCATCCAGCGTCTTGCGGCCGCGCAGCAGCCCCTTCTTGCAGATGACCGTGATTTCGATGCCGCGCTCGATACGGTGAACGTGGGTCAGGCCGCAGTTGTGGGCGATATCGGTGGCCTTGCTGGCCCACGGCGAGATTGTGCCGAAGCGCGGGATCACGACGAAGCGGTCGCCCTCGGTCTGAGCGGTGAACGGCGCGCCGTAGGTCAGCATCGCGCCGATGCGGGTCTGATCCTCGGCGGCCAGTGGTGTGTCCGAATCGACGAAGTGCACAAACTGGCCGTGCACCGATTCAATATCGGCGTCGATCTGTTGGAGAGCGGCAAGCAGACGTTGCTGACGGAAGGCAGAAAGCGCCAAAGCGCCGGGGAAGCACGAGAAATGCGCCATGATCGTAACGGTCGGGAGGCGTAGGAGGGTCGGGGCAGGCGGCCGCCGACACTGCTGAATGGAATGCCGGCTGGCGGGAATCCGCTATTGTACCTTGTCGGCGACCGCTTTTTGCATTGCGCAATCGGGTACCGACGGACATTCCGGGAGAAAGCGGTCAAGGACGGCCTGACCGACGTCATTATCGGCAGGCCAAGCCTCGTTATAGAGCACAATACGTCACATTTCTAAAGAGAGGTGGCGGAGCGCGCCGCCTGCTCGTAGAGACCGGTCAACACACGCAGCAGGCGTGCCAGTTCGCCGATCTCCAGGTTTTCCTCGCTACCCTCCGTGAAATTGCTCGTCAGGCACTGCTCGCGGATCTCGCGGTACCTGGCGCAGGCGTCGGCACCGGCCTGCGTGGTGGCGTAAGTGGCCTCCTTGCCAACCCGCTCTCCGGCCACCAGTCCCAGCCCCACGAGCTTCTTGAGCGCGTATGTCACCAGGTGGGTGTCTTCGACGTTGAGCACGAAGCAGATGTCCGCCAGCCGCTTGGCGCGTCCGCGATGATTGACGTGGTGCAGTACCAGCACGTCCAGGAACGTCAGGTCGCGCACGCCAGCGGCACCCATGCAGCGCACCACCCACCGGCTGTAGGCGTTGTAAGCGGTATTCAGCCCGAACTCGAATTCCGACAATTCCGGGCTACGCACCGAAACCAGATGCGACGACGACACAATGTTGACGCCGGCGGCGCGCGCCAGTGGCGCGGCCGGTGAGGGGCTCGCCACTGGCTCAGCGTTGGCGGGGCTGTCCGAAACGGGCTTGCGTGCCATGAAAAGCAGTCTCCTGGGGTGCGATTTTGGATCATTGGGCGCCCGGATTTGGGCGATTTACGCGACAGTTTATCGGCAATTCGAGGAGAAATCCGCCGCCATCACGTGCTGCCGGGCTGTCGCCCCACGGACGCGAAGATTTGCAGAACCGATCTAAAATTTTTCGACGGCCAGTCTCGGACGGTTTTGAATCCGGCACGATACGACTTCCCGTCGCACAAAAGCCATCACGTTCCAGATCGGGCACCGGCCATGGTCACGTATTGAAGAACAATCAACATGCACTCCGCCTCCGATACCGGACAACTGGTCCCGTCCGACAGGTTCCTGAGCCGGCTATGGCTTGCGCTCATCAGGCGCCCTCGCCGCTTCATTCTGATTGCGTTCAGCGCCGCCATTCTCCTGATTTTGCTGCTCATCTTCCGAGGCATGATGCTGTCGCGCGACGCGGAGATCGAGTCGGTCAGGCAAATGCAGGCGGTTCGTGCCGTGAGCATCAACGCGCTGCTTCAACTGGAGGCGGAGCGCCTGACGAACATCCGGAACTACGCCGAGCACCTGATGCAGATCCAGGACGAATTGCCAGCCCTCTTCGCCCACGACATCCAGACTGCCTTCGAGCACCGCAATGACGATGTCTGGGCGCTGCGGACACGTGACGCGGCGCCCGTCTTTGGCGTCAGCGCGGCGCAGCTCACTGGGCTGGATGGCTTCTTGCGCGACGATGCCAAGCTGATCCCGAGCATGGCGGTCGCAATCGCGCTCAGCCATATGTTCAGTGCGGGACACAACGAACCCGGGCTCCGGGAACGCATTGCCTATGTGTCCGGCAACGGCATCATCGTGGCTTACCCGGCCATTAGCGAACAGGACGTTAATCCCACCCTGCGGAGCCTCGCCTCCGCCGCGTACTTTCGCAATAACCTCCCCTTGGCCAATCCAACGCGAAAGCAGCAATGGAGCATCGCGCGGTCTATGGACGACATTGGCGAATCGTCACTATTCCTGAGCGCTCCTGTCTATGCCGGCAACGCGTTCAAGGCCGTTCTGATCCTGGAGATTCCGCGGCACAGTCTTGACGAGTCCCTCAACGTTGCCCCCCATCACGACGTCAACAACTACCTGGTGGACCACAACGGCGCGCTCATGGGCGCCAGTATGCGAAACGTGCACCGGGGCGAAACGCTCGCCTCCGTGCTCATCAACAAATGGCCAGCGGACAAGCTCGCGGTGGCATTCAGGAGCGATGCCGGCATCCTGAGCAACGAGCATGGCAGCCGCCTCATTTATCGCAAGCTCGGAAACAGCGGCCTGATCATGGTCGACGAGGTCTCCACCCGTGAACTGCTACAGGCAAGCGTCGCCCGCCTGAGCGGCGCCATCGGCGCCGGCGCTGTCGCCCTGGGCCTTCTGCTCTGCTTCACGCTGGCAATTGTCCATACATTGTTCGGGCACTACATTGCCCGGGGCGAAGCCCTCCGGACCCTCGCCGAAACCGATGCCCTGACCGGGTTGGCGAACCGTCGCGTGTTCGCATCCCGATTCGCAGACGCCTACGCATGGTGCAAGCGGGACGCCGTTCCGGTCTCGCTGATCATGCTCGACATCGACCGTTTCAAGAAGATCAACGACCGCTGGGGACACGCCAGCGGAGACGTAGTACTGCGTACCCTGGCGGACGCGCTGCGCGCGAATGTCCGGAATGTCGATCTGCCGGCGCGACTTGGCGGCGAGGAGTTTGCCGTCCTGTTGCCACGCACGGGTATCGCGGATGCAGCCAACCTGGCCGAGAAGCTTCGCCTGGCCCTGCAGGCATTGGTCTGCGAACCGGTCGACAGCGACGACACGGCATCCATCCGTTTCACCGCGTCCTTCGGCGTGGCGCAGATTGCGCCGGACGAACCGGGCAACCTCGACTCGCTGCTGATGGTGGCGGACCAACGCCTCTATGCCGCGAAGGCCGGCGGCCGGAACAAGGTCGTCTGGGATGAGCCGCAGCCGGAGGAGATGGCTAACGAGAAGCCCGTCAAGGGGACCTGATCTCGTCTGCCTGATCGCCCGGGCGATTCGATCCTGGCATCGAATGGGGTTTTTTGCCGCGCGTGCGGATATAGCGTCCGTCCCTATGTCCCGCCGATGCGCTTCTTGCTACCCTTGTCGGATTCTTGAGCTTCTTGATTCACACAGGCAATGCGTGAATGTGATTTTGCTCCGCGGCGCCTGTCACTCTCGTCTCGCCCACGCAAACCGTCATGCTGCCTGACATCGCCTCCCTGAACGCCGCCGTCCGCGCCGGCACCACCAGCCGCGCCGACCTGCTTGCCGAAGCCGCCACCAAGGCCACCAGCGCCGCCGGCCACGCGGTCTATCTCCATACCACGTTCGATGCCGCCATCGAGGTGGCCCGCGCGGCCGATGCCGCCGACCGCGCCGGCAAACCGCTCCACCCACTGGCGGGCCTGCCTGTATCGGTCAAGGATCTCTACGACATCGCGGGCGAGGTCACGCGCGCCGCGTCTGCCGCCCGCCAGGACGCCGCCCCCGCAACGGCCGATGCCACCGTGGTGGCCCGGCTCCGCGCGGCCGGCGCCGCGCTGATCGGCCGCACCAACATGACCGAGTTCGCCTTTTCTGGCGTCGGCATCAATCCCCATTTCGGCACGCCGGTCAACCCATGCGACAGCTCGGTTGCACGGATTCCGGGCGGATCGTCGTCTGGGGCGGCGGTCTCGGTCGCCATCGGCACGGCGGTGGCCGGCCTCGGCAGCGACACGGGCGGCTCGATCCGCATTCCCGCCGCGCTATGCGGCATCGTCGGCTTCAAACCCACATCGCGCCGCGTGCCGCTGACGGGCGCGTTCCCGCTGTCCTACACGCTCGATACCGCGTGTGCGATGGCGCGCACGCTGACCGATTGCATCGCCGTGGATAGCGTCATCGCCGACGTCCCGTTCATTCCGCAAATGAAGGCCTCCACGGCGATCCACCTGGCGATTCCGCGCCAGCTGGTTCTCGACGATTTGGACGAGCCGGTCTCGAAAGCCTTCGACCGTGCCATCGGCCGGCTTTCCGCGGCCGGCGTGCGCATCGAGCACGTGGACATGCCCGAACTGACCGAACTGGCCAGCCTGAATGCCGCTGGCGGCTTTTCGGCGCCCGAGTCCTACGCGCACCATCGCGCGCTGCTCGCCATCCACCGCGATCTGTACGACCCGCGCGTGGTGACCCGCATCGAACGGGGCGCGGCGATGAGCGCGGCGGACTACATCGCACTGCACCGCGCCCGACTCGACTGGATTGCCCGCATGGAAGCTCGCATGGCACCGTTCGATGCGGTGGTCTGCCCCACGGTGCCAATGGTGGCGCCGCCGATCGCTCCGCTGGTGGAAGATGACACCCTGTTCTTCCGCACAAACGGGCTGCTCCTGCGCAATACGTCCGCGTTCAATTTTCTCGACGGCTGTTCGGTGTCGCTGCCCTGCCATGCGCCCGACGAACTGCCCGTCGGCCTGATGCTTTCCCAGGGACCGATGCGCGACGCGCAGCTGCTGGGCACGGCGCTTGCATTGGAATCGCTCGTGCACCCCTCACGGCGCGGAGGCTGAGCCGCCGCCGCACCGCGACACGCATTACCGCATTACCGCCGAGATCACCAACAACCCGGGAATCGGCGCAGGTAGTTCCAGGAGGATAGTCAAACCCGCGTAGTCGGGCAGGCGCCCGCGCGCAACATCAGGGAGAGATGGAAATGCGAGTCAAGGTATTGGCAGTTGCGGTGACGATGGCGGTGACAGGCGTTCTGCTGACCGCCACGGCGGCACGGGCGGATACGAAGTGGGACCTGCCCACGGGCTATCCGGCCACCAATCTGCACACGGAAAACCTGCAGCAGATGGCCAACGATGTCGACAAGGCCACCGGAGGCAAGCTCAAGATCGTGCTGCATCCCAATGGCTCGCTGCTCAAGGCCAATGAGATCAAGCGTGGCGTGCAGACCGGCCAGGTGCAGATGGGTGAAATCCTGATGTCGACGCTGGCCAACGAAAACCCGGTTTTCGGCGTCGACGCGGTGCCTTTCCTGGCCACGAGCTATGGCGATTCCTACAAGCTCTGGCAAGCCTCGCGAACCGTCACTGACAAGATACTCGACCGCCAGGGCATGAAACTGCTCTACGCGGTGGCCTGGCCGCCGCAGGGCATCTATGCGAACAAGCCCCTGAACAGTGCGGCGGACATGAAGGGCCTGAAATGGCGCGCCTACAACCCCGCAACGTCGAAGATCGCCGAGCTGGTCAGCGCCCAGCCGGTGACGATCCAGGCCGCTGACCTGGCGCAGGCGCTTGCCACGGGCACGGTCAACTCGTTCATGTCGTCTGGCGCAACGGGCGTCGATACCAAGGTATGGGAGTCGGTGAAGTACTTCTATACCGTCGATGCGTGGCTGCCGAAGAACATGCTCGTCGTCAGCAAGAAGGCCTTTAACGGGCTCGACAAGCCCACCCAGGACGCCCTGCTCAAGGCCGTGGCCGATGCCGAGAAGCGCGGCTGGCAGGTCTCCGAACAGAAGACGCGCGAATATCTGGCGACGCTCTCCAAGAACGGCATGACCGTGGCGCCGCCTTCGCCGCAGCTCAAATCCGACATGCAGAAGGTAGGCGAAGTCATGGTTGCCGACTGGGCGAAGAGCGCCGGCGACGATGGCAAGGCCATTCTCGACGCCTACAAGAAGTAGATCCGAGCCATTTGCGAAAGCAGGCCCGCGACAATCCATCGTGGCGCCCGCCTGCTTTCGCCCGTGCATTGCAGCAGGCGCGCGCCGCTGATCGCGCGCGCCCTCCCATCGCCGTTCCCGCGTCACAGGTAGCCCGTCATCACCATGGAAGCCCCCATCCTCCGCAAGCGTTGGCTCGACCATCTGCTTGACGTCTGCGCCGCGCTCGGCGCGCTCTGCATCCTCGCCGTCTGCATCGTGATGATCGCGATGTCGATCTCGCGCGAGACCTCGATCACGCTCAAGGGCGGCGACGACATCGTCGCGTGGCTGTGCGCCGCTTCCGCCTTCCTCATCCTCGGTCAGACGTTTCAGCACGGCGGCATCGTGCGCGTGGAGATGCTGCTGGAAGCCGTCGGCACCAAACGCCGCTGGCTACTGGAAGTCATCTCGCTCACCATCTGCCTGATCTTCGCCGGCTATGCGGCGTGGGCGCTCGGCTCGTTTGCCTGGCAAAGCTGGGATATCGGCGATGTGTCCCAGGGGCAGATCGTGATTCCGCTCTGGATTCCGCAGAGTTTCGCGGTAATCGGCGCGCTAGGTTTCCTGCTGGCCGTCGGCGACGAATGGCTGCGTGTGGTACGCCGGCAGAAACCGCGCTACCAGCTCGCGCAGGAGGCCAAGCTGGCCGCTGGCGACTTCGGGGAGACCGTCTGATGAGCACCGTTCTCGTTGCCCTGATCCTGCTGCTGGTGATGATCGCCTTCCTGGCGATCGGCGCGTGGATTCCCGTGGCGATCGCCGTGACCTCGTGGGTCGGCCTGGTGATCTTCTCCGACCACGACGCGCTGGTTAACCTGGCCAACTCCTGGTGGTCGTCCAGTGCCTCCTACACGCTGGCATCGCTGCCCCTGTTCGTGTGGATGGGAGAAATCCTGTTCCGCACCAAGCTCTCCGAGCAGATGTTCAATGGCCTCTCCCCGTGGCTCAACTGGCTGCCGGGCCGTCTCATGCACGTCAACATTCTCGGCTGCGGCATCTTCGGTTCGGTGTCGGGGTCGTCGGCGGCCACCTGCGCCACGATCGCCAAGTCGGCACTGCCCGAACTGACCCGACGCGGCTACGACGAGCGCATCACACTCGGCTCGCTGTCGACGGCGGGCACGCTGGGCATTCTGATCCCGCCATCGATCACAATGGTCGTGTATGCGGTGTCCGCCGACGTCTCCATCATCCGCGTGTTCCTCGCCGGGTTCCTGCCGGGCCTGTTACTGATGATCCTGTTTTCGGGATACATCGTGGTCTGGGCGCTGATGAATCCTGAGAAGACCCCTGCGGCCGAGACGTTCGGCTGGTCGGCCCGGCTCGCGTCGATCCGGCAGCTCATGCCCTGCATCATCCTGATCGCGTTCATCACGTGGATCATGATGGCCGGGTACTCGACGGCTACCGAGGCTGCCGCGTATGGCGTGGTGGCATCGCTCGCGCTGGCCTGGGCAGGCGGCTCGCTGACGCGCAAGGCATTCTGGGAGAGCCTGATGTCGGCCACCCGGCTGACCGCGATGATCATGTTCGTGCTCGGGGCGACGTCATTTCTGTCGGTCACGATGAGTTTCACCGGCATTCCGCGCGCACTGGCCGAATGGGTGGCGGCGCTGCACCTGTCGCCGTGGGCGCTGATCGCCGTCCTGACCATCATCTATATCCTGCTCGGCACGGCACTCGACGGCATCTCGATGATCGCGCTGACCACGGCCACCGTCCTGCCGATGGTACAGGCCGCCGGCTTTGATCTGGTATGGTTTGGCATCTTCATCGTGCTGCTGGTGGAAATCGCCGAGGTCACGCCACCCGTCGGATTCAACTTGTTCGTGCTCCAGAGCATGACCGGCAAGGACAGCAACTACATCGCCAGGGTGTCGTTGCCGTTCTTCATGATGATGGTGCTGGCGATCGGCATCATCACCGTGTGGCCCAGCGTGGTGACATGGCTGCCAGACGTGGTCATGGCGAAGGAGCTCAAATAGCGGCACTTCATCCTGAAGGGGGCAAAGCTAGCGGATGCACGTGATCATCATCGGCGCCGGCGCAATCGGCGTCTGCTCGGCCTGGTACCTGCGCCAGGCCGGCTTCGAAGTCACTGTACTGGAGCGACGCGGCGCCCCCGCGCAGGAAGCCAGCTTTGGCAACGCGGGCGTGATCGCCCCCGGCTACGTCACGCCCTGGGCGGCGCCCGGGATGCCCGGCAAGATTGTGCGCTCACTGTTCCAGCACGCCTCGCCGGTCGTGTTCCGCCCAAGCGTCGACCCCGCGATGTGGCGCTGGATCGTGCGCTGGCTGCGCGAATGCAACCCCGAAAGCTATCGCACCAACAAGCTGCGGATGCAGCGTGTGGCGTTCTACAGCCGCGCCTGTCTGCACGAGCTTCGCTCGGCGCTCGAGATCGAGTACGAGCAATCACGTGGCTACCTGCAACTGTTTCGCACACAGCGCGACCTTGATCTCGCATCGCCTGCATTGGCGCTGCTGCGCGAGAACAACGTCCCGCATCAGCTCATCGACGCCGCCGGTTGCCGGCGTATCGAACCCGGCCTGACCGACGACACGCCACTAGCTGGCGGCCTGCACCTTCCGGAGGATGAATCCGGCAATTGCCCGATCTTCGTGCGCAGACTGCACCAGCACGCGGAAGCCGCGGGGGTGCGGTTTCGCTTCCAGACCGAAGTTGCCCGGTTGCGCAGGACGGACGGCCGCCTGACAGTCGAACTCGCCGCGCTCCGTGGCCATGCCCGGGAAGTGCTCGATGCGGACCGCGTGCTGCTTGCCGCCGGCGTTGGCAGCGAGACGCTGCTGCGCCCGCTTGGGCTGCGCCTGCCGCTCTACCCGGTCAAGGGTTACTCGGCCACGGTCATGGTGACGGACGAACTACAGGCGCCGCTAGGCGCCCTGATGGACGAATCGTTCAAGGTGGCCATCACGCGCATGGGCAATCGACTGCGCGTGGCGGGCACCGCGGAGCTTGGATCGCGCAAGCTCGATCTGCGGCCGGCCGCGTTGCAAACCCTGATCAAGGTCGCGCGCGACTGGTTTCCGGTAGCCGGGCACTACAATGCCGCCACGCTCTGGGCCGGAGCGCGACCGATGCTGCCTGACGGCCCGCCCCTGATCGGCGCCACCCGCGTGCCGGGCCTGTTTCTGAACCTCGGCCATGGCTCGACGGGCTGGGCGATGAGCTGCGGATCGGGCAAAATTGCCGCGGACCAGATCGCCGCGAGCGCCGGCCAAGGCGACGGGCCAGCCATCGACATGGATGGGCTGACACCCGAACGTTACCGGCTGGGCCCAGCCTGATACCGATATGAGCACGACTGTCTCGCCTTCGACATCCCCGGACCCCGACGCGACGCCGGACCGCATCGCGCTGGATCCCGCCGGCACGGACGTTACGCCGCTTTACGACCTGACGACGATCCGTCGCGTGGAGCACGCCGGGCTGGCCGCGACCCCGCCTTTCACGTTGATGTCCCGCGCGGGCGCTGCGGCAGCGGACTGGCTGCACGCATGGGTGCCGAATGGCCGCATCCTCTGCCTGGCTGGCCCTGGCAACAACGGCGGCGACGCGCTGGTCGCCGCCCTGCGCCTGCATCAGCGCGGACGGCTCGTGGAAGCCTGGCTGATCGGCGAAGCCGACCTGCTGCCCGCCGATGCGGCCCGCGCCTGGCTCGAGGCCCGCGCCGCCGGCGTGCCGCTCCTGGCGCTGCCCAACGATGCCGATACCGGGATTCCTCCCTGGCCGAACGGATGCGCGGCAATCGTCGATGGATTGCTGGGGATAGGACTCAACCGTGCGGCCGACGGCAATATGGCGCGTTGGATCGACCATCTCAATACCTCGCACCTGCCGGTATTCTCGCTCGATATCCCGAGCGGATTATTCGCCGACACCGGCACCGGCGACCCGGCGGTCCGGGCACAACGCACGCTGACGTTCCTGGCTGCCAAGCCGGGCCTGCTGACCCTGGATGGCCGCGATTGCGCTGGCGAGGTCGATATCGCACCACTCGGGCTCGACTATCCGCCAGCCGAACATCCCGTGGCGGTGGTCAATCAGCCGCCGGGTTTTTCCCATTCGCTGCCGCGACGTGAGCACGCGGATAACAAAGGCAGCTTCGGCAGCCTGGCAGTGATCGGTGGCAGCCATGGAATGACCGGGGCCCCATTGCTTGGCGCGCGCGCCGCCCTGTATCTGGGCGCCGGTCGTGTCCATGTGGGATTCCTCGCGCAACCGGCACCCGCCATCGACCCGGTCCATCCGGAGTTGATGCTGCACGCCGTGACGGAGCTTTCGCCCGGCGCGATGTCCGCCTACGTGGTCGGCCCCGGGATGGGCACGGGTGCCTCCGCGCGCAAGCAACTGACGCAATTGATCGATATCTGCGCCAACGCGGCGACAGCCGCACCGCTGGTGCTCGATGCGGATGCGCTCAACCTGCTGGCTACCGATGGCACGCTGGCCCAGCAACTTGTCGAAAGCGGCGTGGCACACGTGATGACGCCCCACCCTCTTGAGGCCGCGCGACTGCTGGGCAGCACCGTGGCCGATATCCAGCGCAACCGGCTGGCGGCCGCCACCGCGCTGGCCACGCGGTGGCAGGCCACGATCGTACTCAAGGGCTCCGGGAGCGTGATCGCGTCCCCAGACGGCGCGCCGCCCGCGATCAATCCAACCGGCAATGCCGCGCTCTCCACCGCGGGCACCGGTGATGTCCTGGCCGGAATGATCGGCGCCCTGATCGCCCAGGGCATGCCGATCGTCGCCGCCGCGCGCGCGGCGGTCTGGATTCACGGCCGCGCCGCCGACAGGCTAGTAGCGTCGGGCACGGGCCCGGCTGGCATGACTGCCAGCGAGCTCTATCTGCCCGCCCGGGATATTTTCAACGCGTTGCTGCGCGGTGGCGGCGCGTGACGTCCCGTCAACGCCACCAACAATGCCGCGCGAATCACGCCAGACGCCATCCAGGTGATCTCAGGTGATGCGCGCGGCGCGGCACGCGTCGGACAATTGCCGATAGGGGGCGTTGGCACCCTCTGCTAAGGTAACGACATCCCGACGTCGGAAACCGTCAATCCCGCAAGCCTCGTTACTTTTTGCTGCCACTTCCGGAATTTGCGATCACATTCTGACGATATACTTGCTGGCGCCTGCCTCGTGCGGGCGTTCGTGCCCGATTTCCCCCAAGAACGAATGCCGACTGACCTCCAAGCCTGGAACGCCCTTCGCCAACACCATAACGTCGTCCGCGAGACGCCGATGCAGCAGTGGTTCGCCGAAGCCGGGGCTGCCCAACGGGTCGATACCTTCTCGCTGGAAGCCTCCGGCCTGTATCTGGATTACTCGAAGAACCGCATCACCGGCGAAACCCTTGCGCTGCTGATGAAGCTTGCCGAGGAAGCCGGCGTGCCGGCGCGCCGCGATGCCATGTTCGCTGGCGAACATATCAACGCCACCGAAGATCGTGCCGCGTTGCACGTCGCGCTACGCGCCCTGCCCGACGCGCCGTTCAAGGTCGACGGGGCATCGGTCATGCCCGCCATCCACGATGTACTCCGCCGGATGCGCGAGTTTGCCGGCCGCGTGCGCAGTGGCGTTTGGACCGGCTCCACGGGCCAGGGGATCACCGACATTGTCAACATCGGCATCGGCGGCTCTGACCTGGGCCCGCGCATGGTATGCCGCGCCCTGGCGCATCTGGCCGACCCGCGCGGACCGCGTGTGCACTTCGTTTCGAATGTGGATGGCACCGAGCTTGCCGAAACGCTCCAGCGCCTGGATCCGGCACGCACGCTGGCGATCATCTGTTCGAAGACGTTCACCACGCTCGAAACCATGGCCAACGCCTGCAGCATGCGGGACTGGTTCCTGCGCCACGGCGTGGCCGAGAATCAGCTCGCGCGGCACTTCGTCGCCGTGTCGACCAATCGCGACGCGGTGGTCGAGTTCGGCATCGACCCGAACAACATGTTCGAGTTCTGGGATTGGATCGGTGGCCGGTTCTCGCTGTGGTCGTCGGTCGGCCTGTCGATTGCGCTGGCCGTCGGCTTCGACGCCTTCGAGGACCTGCTGCTCGGCGCCCGCGCGATGGACGATCATTTCCGCACTGCACCGCTCGCCCAAAACATGCCGGTGGTGATGGCGATGCTGGGCATCTGGTATCGCAATTTCCACGACATGCCGACGAGCTGCATGGCGCCCTATTCGACCTCGCTCGAACTGTTTCCGGCGTTCCTCCAGCAACTCGAGATGGAGAGCAACGGCAAGTCGGTCCAGCTCGATGGCCGTCCGGTGGACGCGGATACCGCGCCAGTGGTCTGGGGCACGGCTGGCACCAACGGCCAGCACGCCTATTTCCAGATGATCCACCAGGGCTCGCAGATCGTGCCGGTCGATTTCGTCGCGCCGCTGGTGCCGCCGCGCGAACTGCCGGGCCATCACGTCAAGCTGCTGGCCAACTGTTTTGCGCAGGCCGAGGCATTGATGCGCGGACGCAGTGCGGAAGAACTCCAAGCGGCCGGCGTCGACGCAGCACGCATTCCGCATATGGTGTTCGAGGGCAACCGCCCCAGCAACATGCTGCTGATGGAAAACCTGACGCCGCACGTGCTGGGCGCGCTGATCGCGCTCTATGAGCACCGCACCTTCGTGCAGGGCATCGTCTGGAACATCAATTCGTTCGATCAGTGGGGCGTGGAGCTCGGCAAGATCCTGGCGCGCCCGATCGAGGCCGAACTCAGTGGCAATGCCACGGAAGCCCACGATGCATCGACCGCCGCGCTGATCGCGCGGGCACGCCGCTCACTGGCGCGCAGTTAACCCCGTCGACACCGCTCAGACGCCCACATCCATGAACTCATCGCTGGCTACACGGCCAGCCTCGATCGTCAGGATGCGGCCGCATCGCGCCGCCACCGAACGGTCGTGCGTGACCAGCACGAGTGTCGATCCCGCATCGCGATTGAGCTCGAACATCAGCGCGATGACCGCCTCGCCCGTGGCGGTGTCCAGACTTCCGGTCGGCTCGTCCGCAAACAAAATATCGGGCCGCGCAACGAAGGCGCGCGCCAACGCCACACGCTGCTGCTCGCCGCCGGAAAGCGTGCGTGGATAATGGGACAGCCGCTGACCGAGCCCAACTCGCTCCAGCATGTCGACGGCCCGCTCGCGCACGTGATCGGTCTCGCCACGCAACTCGAGCGGAAGCATTACGTTCTCCAGCGCGGTCAGATGGCCGACCAGCTGGAACGACTGAAACACGAAGCCAACGTGACGCCCGCGCAGCGCGGCACGCTGGTCTTCATCGAGCCGGAACAGATCCTGACCATGGAGCCGGACCGATCCCGTGCTCGGCAGATCGAGCCCGGCAAGCAGGCCAAGTAGCGTGGACTTGCCCGACCCAGACGCCCCGACAATGGCCAACGTTTCACCCGCTGTGACGGAAAACGTTACGTCGTGCAAAATCGTCAGCGAACCGGTCGTATCGGCTACGGTCTTTCCTAATGACTCGACGGCAAGAATGGACGTGGACATGCGAGAGAGGATGACAAACAGTAGGCGCCGGCAATGGCTGGCGGCGTTGGGTATCACACTGGCAACTGCCGTCATGACGGCAGTGCCGGCGCACGCGCAATCTGGCAACAAGCCCGCGCTGCTGGTACTGGGCGACAGCCTGTCCGCGGAGTACGGCATTGCACGCGGCACTGGCTGGGTCAGCCTGCTGCAGGACCGCCTGAGCAAGGAGCGGTTCGATTATAGCGTCGTCAACGCGAGCATCAGTGGCGAGACCACAATCGGTGGCAAAACTCGCCTGCCTGACCTGCTCAAGCGACACAAGCCGGCGGTGGTAATCGTCGAGCTGGGTGCCAACGACGCCCTGCGCGGCTTCCCGTTGCAGACCACCGAGGCCAATCTGAGAACGATCGTCAGCGATGCCCAGCGAGCTGGTGCCACTGTGCTGCTCGTGGGAATGCGAATCCCGCCGAACTATGGTCAGGATTACACCGAGCGATTCTTCGCACTCTACAGCAAGCTGGCCAAGGAAAAACGGGCCGCGCTGGTGCCCTTCCTGCTGGACAACGTGATCTCGCGTCCCGAATGGTTCCAGACCGATCGGATTCATCCGACCTCCGCTGCACAGCCCACGTTGCTGGACAATGTCTGGTCGCAGTTGAAACCGTTGTTGAAAAAGGCGGCGTAGGCATCGGACCTTAGGCCGAGCTGGACTTCCCGGTCCGCACCACGGCATCCCGAGCTGATCGGCAAGACCACATGCAAAAAAGCCCCTGCAGGCTCGCAACCGCAGGGGCTTCTTTACATCGCAGGTGACGTCGCGTCAGTGTGCAGCAGGTGCGCTCGCTGCCGCGTCGTCCGTCTTGGCCGGATGCAGGATCTTCACCTTCGCACCGGCCTTGAGCACGTCATAGAACGCTGCCAGTTCCGTCTGGCCGGCCATCTGGCCCAGTTGCTGCGCGTCAGCCTCACGCTGGTTTGCGTTGGCCTGCGGCGGCGTGCCAACCTTGGCGATACGGTAGATCGCGTACCCATCCGCGCCGAGGTCCACACCCACGAGCGAAGGCAGCTTCGAGGCATCGGCACGCATGATCGAATCGACAGCCTTCGGCGACACGCCATCAGCCTTGGCACGCGACACGGTCACCATCGAGCCGAAGCCATCAGCGCTGCCGCTCTTCTTCAAGGCATCAAGACGGGCTTCGCCATCCTTGCGTGCCAGTTCCGCCGCCTGCTGTGCGACGTAGGCCTGACGCACCAGCGCCTCTACCTCTTCGAACTTGCGCGCGGCGGCCGGGCGATAGTCGACGATGCGCGCCGACACCAGCGTAGTCGGGCCGACTTGCACGGCTTCCGTATTGCGCTTGTTCTTGATGGCGTCATCGCTGAACAGCGCCTTGAGCACCTTCTCGTTATTGAGCGGGTTGTCCTTGCCCAACACCGGATTCGGCGTACGCGTGACATTGTCCGCAGTCTGGATCGTCAGCTTGAACTTGTCGGCGGCGGGCTTGAGGCTCTCGGACTGCTCGTACACCATGTTGCCGAACGCATCGGCCTGCTCGGTATACGCCTTCGCGGCAAGCTGCTTCTTGAGTTCGATCTCGAGTTCGGGACGCACTGCCTCGAGCGGCTCGGTCGCTGCCGGCTTGATACCCGTCAGCTTGATGATGTGATAGCCGTAATCGGTTTCCACAACATCGCTGATCTGACCATCCTTGAGCGCAAACATCGCGTCTTCAAACGGCTTGACCAGGGCACCACGACCCATGAAGCCAAGGTCACCGCCCTTCTCCGCCGAACCAGGATCCTGCGAGTTCTTCTTCGCAACATCGGCGAACGTGTCTGGATGCTTGCGCAGGTCCTCCAGCAGCTTCTCGGCCTTCTCCTTGGCGGCCTTGCGATCTGCCTCCTTGCCATCCTTCGGCGCGGCGATCAGGATGTGGCTGGCGCGACGTTGCTCGTCAGTACGGAAACGTTGTATGTTGCTGTCGTAATACGACTTCAACTGATCGGGGGTGATCGTCTGGCTGGCAGCCAGGGCATCACCCGACAGCACCAGATACTCGACCTTGGCCTGCTCGGGCATCGTGTACGCTGCCAGATGGGACTCGTAGTAGGCCTTCAGCGCGGCGGCGTCCGGCGTCACCTTGGCCGTGAAATCGGCCGGCTTGATCACGATGGCCTGCACATCACGCTGCTGGTCGCGAATCGCGATCAGGCGATCGAGCAGCGACTTCGGCACGAAAGCTGTCGTACCGATGGCACCACCCAGTTGCTGCGTGGAGAGTTCGAAACGCATCCGTGCGTCGAGCTGCTCGGGCGTCATACCTTGCGCCGCCAGCAGCTGCACGTAGGCCTTCTCGTCGAACTTGCCGTCCGCCGTGCGAAGCTGGGCGATGGCGGGAATGCTCTGGATCGCAGCAGCGATCTGCGCATCGGAAACCGTCAGGTGCTTCTTCTGAGTGGCTTCCGAAATAACACGCTGCTGGATCAACTGGTCCAGCACGGCCTGCCGCGCGGCAGGGCCTTCGAACATGCGCGGATCGTAGTTGTTGCCCAGCATCTGGCGCATCCGTTCGCTCTGGTCGCGCACCACATTGTCGACTTCCTGCACGGTGATGGCCCGGCCGTCGACCTTGGCAGCATCGTGCGAGCTGTCCATGAAGCGCGAATAGCTCTCCACGCCGAAGAATACGAACGACGGGAAGACAAGCACCAGCAGCAGAAGGAGCATCAGGCGCCGGTTGTTGCGTACGAAATCAAGCATGCTGATCCGGTTAAAGGGGTGGCTCGAAAGTCAAACCTTGCGATTCTATCAAAAGCGAGGAGTTGTACTGCTTGAATGTGCGTCGAGAGATCATGCGAAACCGCAATCTGTCGATCTTGCTGGAGTGGTCGCGCCAGCGAAGCGGAGGTCGCACAGGTGACTCGCCCCACTCCGATGCCAGAGGCCCGCCTGCAAGCCAGAATTGCGGACACAAAAAAGCCCGCTGACGCGGGCTAATTTTGTTGGCGGAGTGGACGGGACTCGAACCCGCGACCCCCGGCGTGACAGGCCGGTATTCTAACCGACTGAACTACCACTCCGTGTCGGCCCCCCAATCAGTGGCAACGCATCGCAATGGTGAAGTGGTGGGTGCTGAGGGGTTCGAACCCCCGACCTACGCCTTGTAAGGGCGCCGCTCTACCAGCTGAGCTAAGCACCCACTAGACCATCGCAAGCTGCCGCCTGCAGGGTAATCTCGCTTCGCACGATTCGGCGGTTACTGCTTCGTTGCCGCTGTTTGCGTTGCGAGGCCGCGATTGTAATACGAGACTTTTCGATTTGCCAAGCATTGATTGCAACAATCTTCTGCGCACCGCAAGGCACACGGCGCCGCGGGCATTGCGCAAACAAAAACGCCGCAGGTTTGACCCTGCGGCGTTCCTAACTACATCTCAGACTGACGTGTGCGTCGATCAGTGATGGATACGCTCCACCTGGGACGCGGCCTTGTCCGCCACCTCGGCCGGCTTGGCATCTTCCTCAGGCAGCGGCTCGGGCTTTCGCTCGAGCGCCAGCTCCAGCACCCGGTCGATCCAGCGCACCGGCATGATCTCGATGGCGTTCTTCACGTTGTCCGGAATGTCAGCCAGATCCTTGACGTTCTCTTCGGGGATCAGCACCAGCTTGATACCGCCGCGATGGGCAGCCAGCAGCTTCTCCTTGAGACCGCCGATCGGCAGCACCTCTCCGCGCAGCGTGATTTCACCCGTCATCGCCACATCGGCACGCACCGGGATGCCAGTCAGCACCGACACTAGCGCGGTCGTCATCGCGATACCGGCCGACGGACCATCCTTCGGCGTGGCGCCCTCGGGCACGTGGATGTGGATGTCGCGCTTCTCAAACATCTCATCCGCGATACCCAGACGACGCGCCCGCGAACGCACCACCGAGCGCGCGGCTTCGACCGACTCCTTCATCACATCGCCGAGCGAACCGGTGCGCGTGATGTTGCCCTTGCCTGGCATGATCGCGGCTTCAATCGTCAGCAGGTCGCCGCCGACTTCCGTCCACGCCAGACCCGTCACCTGACCCACCTGGTTTTCCTTGCCGGCTAAACCGAAGTCGTACTTGCGCACGCCAAGGAATTTGTCCAGGTTCTCGGAATCCACCTTCACCGCCGTGGACTCCTTCTTCAGGAGCAGCATCTTCACAACCTTGCGAGCGATCTTCGACACTTCGCGTTCCAGCGAACGCACACCGGCTTCTCGCGTGTAGTAGCGGATGATGTCGCGGATTGCCGCTTCGGTCACCTCGATCTCGCCTTGCTTCAGGCCGTTGTTACGGATCTGCTTCGGTAACAGGTAGCGCGTAGCGATGTTGACCTTTTCGTCCTCCGTGTAGCCTGACAGGCGGATCACTTCCATCCGGTCCAGCAGCGGCGGCGGAATGTTCAGCGAGTTCGACGTCGCCACGAACATCACATCCGACAGGTCAAAGTCCACCTCGATGTAGTGGTCCTGGAACGTGTGGTTCTGTTCCGGGTCCAGCACCTCGAGCAGCGCCGACGAAGGATCGCCACGGAAATCCATGCCCATCTTGTCGATCTCGTCGAGCAGGAACAGCGGATTGCGCACGCCAACCTTCGACAGGCTCTGCAGGATCTTGCCCGGCATCGATCCAATGTACGTACGACGGTGACCGCGGATCTCGGCCTCGTCACGCACACCACCCAGCGCCATACGCACGAACTTGCGGTTCGTGGCACGCGCAACCGACTGACCGAGCGAGGTCTTGCCGACGCCCGGAGGGCCAACCAGGCACAGGATCGGCGCCTTCACCTTGTCCACGCGCTGTTGCACGGCAAGGTACTCGAGAATCCGTTCCTTGACCTTCTCGAGGCCATAGTGGTCTTCATCGAGCACGCGCTCGGCGTTAGCCAGGTCGTTGTTGACCTTGCTCTTCTTGCGCCACGGCAGGCTGACCAGCGTGTCGATATAGTTGCGCACGACGGTGGCCTCGGCCGACATCGGCGACATCAGCTTGAGCTTCTTGAACTCGGCGTCGGCCTTCTTCTTGGCCTCCTTGGGCATGCGGGCGGCCTTGATGCGCTTGTCCAGTTCTTCCAGATCAGCGCCTTCCTCGCCCTCGCCCAGTTCCTTCTGGATCGCCTTGACCTGCTCGTTCAGGTAGTACTCGCGCTGGCTCTTTTCCATCTGGCGCTTGACGCGGCCACGAATGCGCTTTTCCACCTGCAGGATGTCGATCTCGCCCTCGAGCTGCGACAGCAGGCTCTCGAGACGCTCGGTCACCTTGACCATCTCAAGGATCTTCTGCTTCTGCTCGAGCTTGATCGGCAGATGCGCGGCGATCGTATCGGCCAAACGACCGGCCTCATCGATACCGGACAGCGACGTCAGGATCTCAGGAGGGATCTTCTTGTTCAGCTTCACGTACTGGTCGAACTGGGACACGATCGCGCGGCGCAGGGCCTCGGTCTCGGCCGATTCAACCGGTGCGGGCGGCACAGGCACGGCTTCGCACATGAAGTGCGAATCGTCCTCGCTCACCTCGGTGATATTTGCACGTTGCGTACCCTCCACCAGCACCTTCACGGTGCCGTCGGGCAGCTTCAGCATTTGCAGGATATTGGCGATGCAGCCGACCTCATACAGGTCATCCGCGGTGGGCTCATCTTTGGCCGCAGTCTTCTGGGCCACGAGCATGATGCTCTTGCCCGACTCCATCGCAGTCTCAAGCGCCTTGATGGACTTCGGGCGTCCCACGAACAGCGGGATCACCATGTGCGGAAACACCACCACGTCGCGCAGCGGCAACAGTGGGAGGCGAATCGGCTCAGCCGGGAGGAGTTGTGTTCCGGACATCATTTTCCCCAGTCAGTCATTTAAGGCGTAAATAGGGTCGCGGAATTCGATTGCAAGATGCCCATCATCGAATCTGTACGCAGAAAAACATGCTGCAAACTGCACTTGCGACCCCCAGTGAAACAGCATACCCGCGTTTGCTCCCGTTCGTTTGTGGAATTGAAGAAAAAAAGCCGTTCGCTTTGCTGCGAACGGCCGCTTGAAATTTGCCGGTGTGGTCGAGGCCACCCATGTGCGGCGCGATCGTCAGTTAGACCCCGCCACCTTGGGCTGCTGCTCCTCATAAACCAGGAGCGGCGCTGCGTCGCCGGTAATCGTGTTCTCGTCGATCACGACCTTCTGGACGCCCTTGTAGTTGGGCAGGTCATACATGACATCCATCAGCGATTGTTCAAGGATCGAACGCAGGCCGCGCGCACCGGTCTTGCGGCGAATGGCCTTGCGAGCGATCGCGGACAGTGCGGCCGGGCGGATTTCCAGCTCCACGCCTTCCATGGCCAGCAGCTTCTGATATTGCTTGACCAGCGCGTTCTTCGGCTCGATCAGAATCTGCATCAGTGCAGCCTCATCCAGCTTCGCTAGCGTAGCCACCACCGGCAGACGACCGATCAGCTCCGGAATCAGGCCGAACTTGATCAAATCCTCGGGCTCGGTCTGTGGCAGCACTTCGCTGACTTCCCGCTCTTCCTTGCTCTGCACCTGGGCGGCAAAACCGATACCGGTCTTGTCCGAGCGCTGCATGATGACCTTCTCCAGGCCGTCAAACGCGCCGCCGCAGATGAACAGGATATTGGTGGTATCCACCTGCAGGAAGTCCTGATTCGGATGCTTCCGGCCACCTTGCGGCGGCACCGAGGCCATCGTGCCCTCGATCAGTTTCAGCAGCGCTTGCTGCACACCCTCGCCGGAAACGTCGCGGGTGATCGACGGGTTGTCCGACTTGCGCGAGATCTTGTCGATTTCGTCGATGTAGACGATACCGCGCTGCGCCTTCTCCACCTCGTAATTGCAGTTCTGGAGCAGCTTCTGGATGATGTTCTCGACATCCTCGCCCACGTAGCCGGCTTCCGTCAGCGTCGTCGCGTCCGCGATCACGAACGGCACGTTGAGCAGGCGGGCCAGCGTCTGGGCAAGCAACGTCTTGCCGGAGCCAGTCGGCCCGATCAGCAGAATATTGCTCTTGGAAAGCTCGACATCGTCCTTCTTGCCGAGGTGCTTGAGGCGCTTGTAGTGGTTGTAGACCGCTACGGCCAGAATTTTCTTGGCCTGATCCTGCCCGATCACGTACTGGTCAAGGCTCTCGCGAATCTCGTGGGGCGTGGGCAGATCCGATCGCGTGGCGGCCGTGGCGTCCTTGTCGGTCGCGGAGGCCTCGTCACGGATGATCTCGTTGCACAGGTCGATGCATTCGTCGCAAATGAACACCGACGGGCCGGCGATCAGCTTCTTCACCTCATGCTGGCTCTTGCCGCAGAAGGAGCAATAGAGAAGCTTCTCGCTGGATGAACCTTTTTTGTCCGCCATAGGAATCAGTCACATTAGCAGTGTGTTCCCACCTGGCGGGAGACCGGGCGGGAAACGCATTAAACGCATCATACGCCAAAACAATTGGCACAGTCGGCGGCAACCCCTCCATGTGGGGCAAAACGCAAAAACGAGGCATACAGCCTCGTTCCGGTGTAGCCTTCGCCATTTACGGCGAGCGGATTCGTACAGCCTACGCCCGGCGTTACCGGGCGCCACCCGGGGCAATCCTTTCTGGATCGCACCCGGAATGGCCTACCGGCAAACCGGCCGATCCGTCTCAACTGCGACGGGTAATCACCTTGTCGATCAGACCGTAATCCACGGCCTGGTCGCCGCTCATGAAGTTGTCGCGGTCAGTATCGCGCGCGATCTTCTCCACGGGCTGGCCGGTCACCTCAGAAAGGATGCTGTTCAGGCGCTCGCGCAGATACAGGATCTCGCGTGCCTGGATTTCGATGTCCGAAGCCTGGCCACGCGCACCGCCCAACGGCTGGTGAATCATGATTCGCGAGTTTGGCAGCGCGCTGCGCTTGCCCTTGGCGCCTGCTGCGAGCAGGAATGCACCCATGCTGGCCGCCATGCCCATGCACAGTGTTTGCACATCGGGCTTGATGAACTGCATCGTGTCATAGATCGCCAGACCGGCCGAAACCGAACCGCCGGGCGAATTGATGTACAGCGACACGTCCTTATCAGGATTCTCGCTTTCGAGGAACAGAAGCTGGGCCACCACCAGGTTGGCAGTCTGGTCGTTCACTTCGCCGACCATGAAGACGACACGTTCCTTGAGCAGGCGCGAGTAGATGTCGTACGCGCGCTCGCCCCGGCCGGACTGCTCGACGACCATCGGCACCAGACCAAGACCCTGGGTCTCCAGAGCAGAAGCCTGCGTGGTGGCGAGACGATCAAGCAAATCATTGCGGGTCATGCAGGTTCTCCAGATATTCAGGAATGGCGTCAATCGGCCAGCGCGCGAGGCCGATTGACGCAAGCCGGCACCGCGCCATACTCGCGCGGATTCCGGCTTATGCCCAACCTCAGGCTTGTGCGGGCGCGGCGGTGAGTTCTTCGAACGACACCGTCTTGTCCGCGACCTTGGCCTTGTCGCACACGAAATTTACCACGTTGTTTTCGAGCACGTAGGCTTCCATCTCGGCCAGACGTTGCTGGTCACCGTAGTACCAGCGCATGACTTCCTTCGGGTCTTCGTAGCTCTTCGCGAAGTCCTCGATTTCGGCCTTGATCTGGTCCGGCTTGGCTTCCAGGCCATTGGCCTTGACGATCTCGGCCAGGATCAGGCCCAGCTTCACGCGGCGCTCGGCCTGTTGCGTGAACATCTCGGCCGGAATCGGCATGTCCTTGGCGTTCGGCATGCCACGTTGCTCGAGGTCGCGACGGGCCATTTCCACCAGGCGTTCCTGATCCTGCTCGACCAGCGCCTTCGGCACGTCCAGCTCGCTAACCTTCAGCAGCGCTTCCATGACCTGATCCTTCAGCATGGAGTGCGTGCGGCGCTTGACTTCGCGCTCGAGGTTTTCACGGATGTCGGCGCGCATCTTTTCCACGCTGCCGTCAGCAATGCCAAGCGACTTGGCGAATGCATCATCCACTTCCGGCAGGTGCGCCCACTCGACCTTCTTCAGCGTGACCGTGAATTCAGCGGTCTTGCCGGCCACTTCCTTGCCGTGGTAATCGGCCGGGAACGTCAGCGGGAACGACTTGCTTTCGCCCACCTTCAGGCCCAGCGTAGCTGTTTCGAACTCCGGCAGCATGCGGCCTTCGCCCAGCACGTACACGAAGTCCTCGGCCTTGCCGCCAGCGAACTCGACGCCGTCGATCTTGCCGACGAAGTCCAGCGTCACGCGGTCGCCGTTCTGGGCAGCCACGTCGGCGCCGCCGTCACCGTGGGCACCCGCATCGCCACGAGCGTGGAAGTGCACGCGCTGCTTGCGCAGGATGTCGACGGTCTTGTCAATCTCGGCGTCGCCGATTTCGGTCTTGGTGCGGGTCACTTCGGCCGACGCGAGGTCGCCAATCTTGACCTCCGGATACACCTCGAACGTGGCTTCGAAAGCCAGTTCGTCGTCAGCCACGCCTTCGGTCTTGATGTCGAACTTCGGCTGACCGGCCACCTTCACTTCCTGGGCCTGGGTGATGTCGAAGAACTTGCGGGCAGCCTTGTCGAAGCGCACTTCGAACTCGACTTGCTGGCCATATTGCTTCTCGACCATCTTCATCGGCACCTTGCCCGGGCGGAAGCCGGACATCTTCACGGTCTTCGACAGACGAGCCAGGCGTTCCTGGGTTTCCTTCTGCACTTCGGCCTTGGGAATAGCCAGGGTCACCTTGCGGTGAAGCTTGCCGAGGTTTTCAATGACGTTCGACATGGTCGTTAATCCAATCCAGAAATGTTGTTGTCAGCGCAACCGCCTGCATATCGGTCCACCCGCGACTGGCGCCGACGAGCGGGGGTCTCCGTGCAAACGGAAAACGGGGATTATCGCACGGTTTTGATTCGCTTCCGGCAGTTTTTACCCTAGCCGGCCGCATCCACCCCAGGCCCCGCCGATTCGGGCGCCTGCGCGTGACCGTGTCGGAGCGCGCGCAGCAGGAGCCGTGCGGGATCGATCGCATCTGCCAGATCGGCCTCGAGCGGCAGTGGTTCGCCCTCGATCTGGCTGGCGATCAGCTCCGCACACAAGGCTGCCCATGTGAGGCCCCGCGAGGCATATGCAAGGGCCGCATACAGACCGGGAAGCCGCGGCAGATCGCGTAAATGCGCGCCACGCAACGCAGCGGCACGGGACAGTGCCTGCGCATCGTCGGCAATGCGCCCGACAAGCGGAAGACGGTTATACGTGACCGTGCGCACGCCGACGTAACCCTGCAGCGTGGCGGGGTCGATCTGCGCGATTTGTGACGCCCGGTCCGGCAGCATCGATGCCAGACGATCGAGGTTGGCAGCGTGCACTTCCGGACGCTCGACCAGCGGCCCTTCGTCCGCTTCATAACTCGAGCCCATCCTTGCTCCGCCCGCCGCGTCACGCGGCAGTAGGTAACCACCGCCGGTCACGACGCAATCGGGCCAACCACCCAGCGCCTCTGCCTGCGCGGGTGCCAGATCCGTCAGTTGGCCACGCACCCGGCGCAGCGCCAGGAACTGGCCCGAGGTCAGTCGATCGGCTTCGTAGGCATTGGCGAGCACCAGAACCGGCGCTGCGGCCAATACCCCACCGTCATCGGCAAGCGCCTGCCACGCATCACCGATCCGCCTGATCGCTGCCACGCGGCAATTGAATAGCGCATCCACAGCCGCACCAGCTTTCGCAAGCTGCGCGCGGCAAATGTCGGGCGGCGCCACCCAGCCTCCCTTCGGAAACCACAAGCCGCCTCTCGGAACCGTTGCGCCATGCTGCTCCGTAGCCTCTTGCGGCGACATCCAGCGCACAAATGACTCCGGAAACCGAAGCTCCGCAAGTGCGGCTTGCTGCGCCGCGTTCTCAGCATCATCCTCGCCGATCTGCAGGACGCCAGTGCCGTGCCATCCCACGGGATAGCCAGCCGCCTCCAATGCGCCCCACGCGCGCAACGCATGAAGGTTTCCAGCACGGGACAGTCGTGAAAGGAAGCTGTCGTCGGCGGACACATGCGCATGCATCGCCGCGGCACGGTGGCTCGATGTCTGTCGCGCCGGTCCGTCATGCGCGTCGAGCAATGTCACGCGCCAGCCACGCGCAGCCAGACGTTCGGTCACGGCGCATCCCGCCAGCCCCGCTCCAATGACGATGGCATGTCGCTCGGCCCATTGCGCTGCCTCGGGCGGCGCATGACGGCGGTTCTTCCAGACGGGCGCGAAACGCGCCACGGTCATGTCTCGCTTGCCACCGAATCCGGGCGCCTTGTGCGCCTCGAACCCGGCCGCCTTGAGCCCGCGCCTCACGAATCCCGCCGCTGTGTAGGTCGCGAGCGTCGCACCGATGCGGGCGAGACGCGCCAGGCCGCGGAACACGGTGTCGGACCACATCTCTGCGTTGCGCGATGGCGAAAACCCATCGAGGTAGAACGCATCGGCGCCGAGCACAAGCTTCGGCAACATCGTTTCCACGTCGCCCAATGCCAGCGTCAGCGTGACCGCCCCACCCTCGAACGACAGCCTGTGCAAGCCGGGCAACGCGTCAGGCCATTGTTGCTGCAATTGGTCGGATAACGGCAGCAGATCACCCAGGCCAGCATGTGCATGTAATCGCGCCAGACCTTCGCGCGTGAAGGGATGTTTCTCGATCGACACGAAATGCAGCCGTCGGCAACGCTGCGGATCGCTACGCCATGCCTGCCAGGTGGCGAGGAAATTCAGGCCCTGCCCAAACCCCGTCTCGACAATGACAAACTGCTCGCGCCCGGCCCAGCCTTCGGGCAGACCATTGCCACCGAGAAACACGTGATGTGCCTGCGCCAGACCTCCACGCGCGCTGTGATAGACATCGTCATAGCGAGGCGAATAGGGAGTACCGTCATTGGACAGAATGGGCTCGGCGGGCTCGAGAACGCGCGTCATGGCAAGGATTCATACGGCCGGAAATGGCGGCGGATGGTAGCATAGCGCCCTCCCCGCGCACCGCCCTGAAAATGCCTTCAAGGCCGTATTTGCGCGAAGTTTGCGCGCCGTCATTCCCTCGCCATGCTCAGTTATCGTCACGCCTTCCACGCCGGCAATCATGCCGATGTCCTCAAGCACGCCGTCGTTGTCCAGTTGCTGGACTACCTGACGCAGAAGGACAAGGCGTTCTGGTACATCGACACCCACGCCGGCGCCGGGCTCTATGCCCTTGATCACGCCTACGCGCAGAAAAAATCGGAGTTCGAGACCGGTATTGGCCCGCTTTGGCGCGCCGCCGCGAACGGCCAGCCGATGCCTGCCCTGCTCGACGCCTACCTGGAACAGGTACGTGCGCTGAACGAGGACGGCAATCTCAAGCACTATCCAGGTTCGCCGTGGCTGGCGTGGCAAATGCTGCGCGATGCGGACCGCCTGCGCCTGTTCGAACTGCACAGCACCGAGATCCAGGTACTGCGCGACAATTTCCGCGGCGCGGGACGCAAGGTCATGCTCTATGACGGCGATGGCTTCAATGGCATCAAGGCTATCCTGCCGCCCCCGCCCCGCCGCGCACTGGTGCTGATCGACCCTTCTTACGAAGACAAACAAGACTACGCCCGTACGCTCGATACGCTCAATGCTGGCCTGGAGCGTTTCGCCACGGGCATCTATGCGATCTGGTATCCCGAGGTGCAACGACGGGAATCAACCCAGCTACCGGCCCAGCTGAAGCGCCTGCCGCTCAAGAGCTGGCTGCACGTCACACTGACAGTCAAACACCCGGTCGCGGGCGGTCTGGGCTTGCATGGCAGTGGTATGTTCATCGTCAATCCTCCCTGGACGCTCAAGGCAGAGCTCCAGGAAGCCATGCCGAAACTGGTCGAACTGCTTGGTCAGGACGGCGGCGCGAAGTTCACGCTCGAGTCGCTGGATGGCTAAATCTGCACTTTGACTATCACCATAAAGTGCTTCATGCAAATCTTTCTGACTGTAAGTTGGATAAAATTAACTCATTCGAGTTAATCCCCTCGTACGTAGGGCAGACGGCGAGAATACATTATCAGACAATCAAAACCGTCGTGATTGACCCCACGATAATTCATCCCGGCCCGCCTGCTTCGCGCAGCGGGCTTTTTTTTCGACTTTGAACATATGGGACGATAGGCTGCGTGTCTCGATGCGCCAGACTTGCAGGCGCAATCAGATTTCCAGTCTCTAGTCGCATGAACCGATTGATCCCAGTTTTTCTTGCCCTTGCCTCGGCAGCCTTCAGCGCAGGATGCTCATCCTTCGATTTTTGGCGCGGCACCTACGAAGGTGCCCGTAGCCACGATGCCGCCGTGAATCCTATGACTCCGGGAACGGTAAGGCAGACGCTTCCGCCCTATGAGGATTATGCGCGGGAGCGTAACCGGGCGCGTGGTGGGAATTCGTCTATCCAGGACCAGTAACTGGGCGGTAGCTCGCTCCCCCACCCTAGTACCAACCATGGCGTGCCATGCCTCGCATTGGAACCGCGCCCATCCGCAGATCTCCCGCAAGAAGCACCATCCGAGACAGAGCAAAACCCGCCAGGCTTGCGCAAGGCGGGTTGATCTCGACAAATCATCGCAACGAATCAGCGGCGATCAGTAGGGAACATTGTTTTGGCCCATAGCACCCAGAAGAAACCGCGGTTGACAGGCAAGAACATGAGCGCCGCCTTCACTGCCGTGCCGCAGCCAACGGCTGCGGTACAAGCACTCCAACCTGCTGCGTGGCCGCCACGCGAAGTCGCCCAATAGCCTCAGACAACTCCACAGCCTCGCGTTGCTTTGGACCCAGTGGATCCACAGAGCAAATCGACACGCGTGCCATGATCTCTCGCCACTGGACAGCAGTAGGCGGTACAGCACCGCGGGCGTTCACAAAACCGCGCAACCAGCTCACAAACTCAACTTCACTCACTTCGAACCTCGACCATCAATGCCGGGGCATCACTTATCGATGCTCCCGCTTATTCAGCCACCAAAATTCTGGACTGGACGAGGTTCATTAAAGGCAAGGAACGACGACCGCCACATAGGAACTTTCCCAAAATACATCAACGCATTTCCGAATGATCTGGCCCTGATCAGTCGATCGTGCGACGCGCATAGCTAACGGCTTGCATCGACCAATTGATGCCCCGTACTTGCCGCCACACCTGAATGTTCCGAGCCGTCAACGCCCCCTACATCCCCCAACGATCCGCCAGCCTCACGACGCCCCAGAGCGCGAAGAACACAACGAAATAGGCGAACATTGCAAACTCCCTTAACTGGTTGGTACAACTTCATTTCAGCAACCAGCATGGGCGGATCCAACCATCCAACTCCGAATTGATCCCAGGAATCGTCCTATTGGGGGACCATCGGCCACGCCAACGCCGAGACAACCACTGCGAGCGTCCATGTACGTGAGCCATACCCCGTCCAGTGCCAGGCGCTCCGACCAAGGCCCTAACGCCATGACAAGAACCCGAAGCATCGCCCTTGCCACCCTTCTCAGCATTTCATCTCTCGCCCATGCCACTCCCAGCATTCAGGTTGGCTTCTCCCCGGAGGGTTCAGCGCGAGAGCTTGTTCTGAAGACTATCGGTAGTGCGCAGCATTCCATTCAGATGCTCGCCTACTCGTTTCAAGCTCCTGACATCATGCAGGCGCTGGTTGATGCCAGGAATCGAGGCGTGGAGGTGCGCGTGGTAATCGACAAGAAGCGCAACCTGGGCAAGACGAGCTTGGCAGCCATGGACCTTGTGACCCGCAATGGTGTGGAACTGCGGACCACCGACCATTTCCATATCCATCACGACAAGACGATCATTGTCGATGGCAACACGGTTGAAACAGGTTCCTTCAACTTCGCGCCATCTGCCGAGACATCCAACTCCGAGAATGTGGTCGTCATTCGAGACATGCCCGAGGTTTCACGCCAGTACATCGAACATTGGCAATCACGCTGGAATCTGGGGAAACCTTATCCAGCACGATAACTGAGCCGCCCGGGAGCCGTGGAGGCTGGTTGCTTCAAGTTAATGGCGGTTCAGAGGCAGGGATTTGAAGCTGTCGATAGTTGACTGCCTCAGCTTCGGCTGGCGGGATGTCATCCTGATCCTTTCGCGGGCGCCAGCACGCGGTCACCTATTCAGGTTATTTTCGGACGTCATCGAGCTACCTATTCTCCAGCAGACGCAAGGGTCGCGGCGCAATGCGCCCGTCAAAGGCCTGCGACGCTAAAGAAAGGAAGGGCGATGAGTGCCTATCTGGCTCCAGCAGGCGCGAGTGCAATCACGCCGACTTGCGCCCTGCAGGGCGCGGTTGCGATCGCTGCATTTGCCTCGAACGCGCTACTGTGCCGCGTCGCACTGTTCACTTACTCCATCGACGCAGCGACATTCTCCGATATCCGGCTGCTGGCCGGAGGCGCGACGTTACTGGTCGTGACGAAGCTGAAACCGGAGTACACCCGGCAGCCCAATCCTGACCCTGACTGGATCTCAGCTACAGCGCTGGGGATTTTCGTGATCCTGTTCTCATTGTCGTATCTATCCCTCGGCGTCAGTTTCGGTGCGCTCGTGTTGTTCGGGACGGTACAACTGACGATATTTATTGCCTGCCTTCTCAAAGGCGAGCGCTTCCACCGCGTGGCGCTGATGGGCTATCTCCTGGCTATTGCCGGACTGTTATACCTGACCACACCCGGCATCGGCGTTCCGCGATTCTCCGGCTTGCTGATGATGGTTGGGGCGGGCGTGGCATGGGGGATCTATACCTTGCGAGGCAGGCGAGCCGCAAGTCCACTCTCGGCAACGGCAGGAAACTTCCTGCGCGCGACTCCGACCTGCATCGTCCTCGGTTGGATGCTTCACGGCCATGCCCACGCGAGCGTAGCCGGGGTTGCCCTCGCTGTGGCGTCAGGGGCTGTGACATCTGCTGTCGGCTTTGTCGTGTGGGCGTCGGTAATCCGAAAGCTGCCGGCGATGTCCGCGGCCACCATCCAGCTACTGGTGCCACCCGTTGCAGCACTTGGCGGCGTTCTGTTCCTGCAGGAACCCGTAAGTACGCGTCTTGTTGTCAGTTTCGTTGCCGTCCTGTTCGGCGTCTGGCTGGCAGCGTCGGTTGGTGCAAGGCACAGCGTCACGGCTCGACGTTAGCGAAGCCTCCATGGGGAAGATGCATTCAGTTTGCGGCCGGCTTGGCTCGCCGCAGCCCATTTACGCGTCAGGTGCCACGATGAAAGCAGCAATTGGCTTCACCTTCGCCTGCTGGTTGTCGGGTGCAATCCTTATTCTTGTGGATTCCACGGCCGCAATCGCGCTGAGTGGCGCGCTAGCCCTGGCAGGGTTGGATCTGTTCGCACCTTAGCCAAGCCGCTGCAATCCTCTGTACGATCTGCGCTGGATTTCTTGCGCAGGCCGCATGTACCGGGCGAACTCGATGCCAGGCGGCTACGCTCAATTGCCCGCAACGGCACCACTCTGCAATGCGTTATCGCAACTTGCCGAGCCACAGCGCGGTGAGCGTCGAGCGATTTCGAACGTTGAATTTTGCGTAAATTGATTTGATATGGACGTGAGTCGTGTTCGGACTCTGCTCGAGCTTCTGCGCGATCTGCTTTTCCGTCAGTCCGTCGAGCAGCCCCAGCAACACCCTTCGCTCGGCCGACGTCAGCGACGCGTCGGCGATGAGCAGGCCGTGGCTGAGCAGTTGCTGCCGGTAGTACCACCTCAGCCCGTGCATCACGAAGCCCAGAAGCTCGAGATCCGGTGCAGAAAAACGGGGGGCTTGCAGATCGCGAAACACGAAGAGATGAATCCGCACATCATCGTTGAGCGAACAACGCACCTGGATGCTGTCGGCGTGACCAACTTCGAGGTAGTGACGGCGATAGTGGGCACCTTCAAACCATTCGGCGGGCATCGCCTCGAAGAGAAGATTGGCGCGGAATGGCTCATCCCCCGACATGGCCACGACATGTGACGAGTCCACGTTGCCGGACCATAGCGTGTCGAACTGCTCCTGCACGGAAGCAACCATCGCGGGGACAGGATGCAGGAGGCGAACAAGGCGTGGACGCCAGCCAAACAAGGGGTCCTTTCGCGCGACCGCAGGTAATCGGACAACGACAGCCCAAAGTGCATTCTGTGCCGTGACCATTGCACAGAGCGTGGTTAACAAATGGGTCAGCGCGTCATCGGCTTCGCCGGCGGAGAACTCGGCCAGCCGGTCCCAGAGTGCAAAGACGTCATCGCGGTGCGATACGTTGGCGGAATCCGAGAGTGGATGCATGGCGTCCCCAGGAAGAATGGGCGAATCACCAATCTTCGGTGATCTTGGGCTCTCCAGACAATATCACCCCGAGCGCGCTTGGCTCCAGCGCGAGCTTGGGCGGGCCGGCGCAGGATGCAGTGCTTCTCGACCAGATGAAACGTGCCTTGTATTTCACATATGGTGCGGCCCGGCGCTTGGGATAAATAGCCTTTGACTTCCGATTTCGCCTTACCTATCTTTCTCGACGCCATATACGACTGTCGAACTCGCCTCCCACTCCGGAGGCCGGCGACTTTCGGAGGTGCCGGTAACGCGCATGCCCATCGGGCAGCGCGTCCCGGGTTTCATTGCGTTCGTGTTTTCCTAGATCTCCTTTGAGTACCTCAGCTCTCCGGTCGCATGAAATTCATATTCCAGGCAAAGGTCCTCCCCTCGGGCAATGCAACGGCCGTCGAGGTCCCGAAGGATGGCATTGAGTCGTTCGGCGCGGGCGCGCGACCACCGGTTGCCATCTCCATCAACGGCCACAAATGGCGAAGCAGAATTGCCGTAATGAATGGCAACTGCTTGGTGGGTATCAGCGCGGCCAACCGGCGAGAAAGCGGTATCGCGGAGGGCGACCTCGTCGACGTTCAAATAGAACTCGACGAAGAGCCGAGAACGCTGCCGGAACCGACAGACCTTTCTGAGGCCCTGAGGAAAAATAAAGGCGCCAGAGCCGCCTTTGATAGTTTGCCGTTTGGGCTCAAACGGAAGCACGTCGCTGCGATTGAGGATGCCAAGTCTCTTGAGACGCGGCAGCGTCGCATCGCCAAGCTCGTCAGCGAACTGCAGCAAAGTTCGGCCTAACCTTTCGCCACACACCGACGCGCAAACGGTTGCTACCGCTCAGCGAGACGAGTATCGACGCGGTTTAGCCCTCGTCGCTGCTGCAGGATGACCGGCATCTCGCTGCAGCGCAGTCGGCAGTTCGGTCTTCAGCAATTCGATCCACGCGCGCGTTTTCGCCTCAAGAAACTTCCGCGACGGCAGCATCAAGTAGACGCCGATAGCCGGGGAGCGCCACGCGGGCAGTACGACGCGTAGTTCGCCGTTGCGGATGTGGTCCACAGCCGAAAAGATCGGCAGCAGCGCAATGCCCAGCCCGCTGCTCGCGGCGTGGAGGACAACGCCGGGGTTGTCACCCACCAGCGGGCCGCCGGCGTCCAGTGTGAAGCTCCGTGTGCCGTCCGTCAGCGTCCAATCGGGCGTCGTGGACGGGTTGGCGATGCGCAGACAGGCATGTGCTGCAAGTTCCTCAACGGATTTCGGCGTGCCGCGCCGCTTCAGATAGGACGGCGCCGCGCACAGCAAACCGTAGGTTTCCCCAAGGGCCTGCGCCACCAGGTTCGAATCGGAGAGCCGTTGCGCCAGGTAGACGCTGGCGTCCACGCCTTCGGCAATCAGGTCCGGGGCGTATTGGGACGTGCCGTACTCCACGGCCACCTTCGGATACCTCGCACAGTACATCGACACAAGCGGGACCACATAGCGTTCGCCAAACGCGGCCATGCAACGCACCCTGAGCCGTCCGTCTGGTTCGACATTTGCGCCGCCCACCCCGCTTTCCGCCTCGGCCACCAGCTCGAGAATGCTCCGGCACTGGTCAGCATACCGCTCGCCGACGCTGGTCAGCGCCAGCCTGCGGGTTGTCCGTTGCAGAAGCTTGGCCTGCAGGCGCTTTTCCAACTCGGAAACCAGCCGCGAGACCTGCGCCGTCGTGAGCGCCATTTGGGCGGCGGCGGCCGTAAAACTGCCCGCATCGACGACACGCAGAAACGCTGTCATCGCATGGAGCAATCCATAGTCGAGATTCTTACGCATGACGTAACAGAGTTTCTGAGTTGGCTGTATTTTTACATCGAATCGGAGTTTCTACTATCGATCCGTGCTCGGTTGCACAACCTCGTTGCCCTGCTACGAAACCGCGGTGAACGAGGATTCGATGGTGGTTCGATTTCGGAGTGTCAAGCATGAACGGTGCGGAAAGTCTGTTGCGTTCGCTGGTGGCGTGTGGCGTGGAGGTGTGTTTTGGCAATCCGGGCACGTCGGAGATGCATTTCGTGGCGGCGCTCGATGCGGTGGATGGCATGCGCCCCGTCCTTGGCCTGTTCGAAGGCGTGGTCACTGGCGCGGCCGACGGCTACGGTCGCATGGCAGGAAAGCCTGCCGCCACGCTGCTGCATCTGGGTCCGGGCCTGACCAATGGCCTGGCCAACCTGCACAACGCGCGGCGCGCATCGAGCCCGATCGTCAACATCGTCGGCGACCATGCAGCCTCTCATTCACGCTACGAGGCACCGCTGACTTCCGATATCCAGGGATTCGCGCGGCCGGTATCGCAATGGATTCACGCATCCGCAAGCGCGCTGACGGTTGGCGCCGACGCCGCGCGCGCCGTGCAAGCGTCGATGGAGGCACCCGGCCAGGTGGCCACACTGATCCTGCCTGCGGATACCGCCTGGAGCCAGGCCGATACCGTCGCGGCGCCGCTGCCGCTGCCGAGTCGGGCGCCGGTAAGCGGCGCCACCATTGCGAACATCGCCGCGCTCGTCCAGCGTGGCGTGAAGACGGCGTTCCTGCTGCGCGGTGACGCTTTGCAGGAACGGGCCCTGCACGCCGCAGGCAAGATCGCTGCGAAGACGGGTGCCCGCCTGCTTTCCGATACGTTCGCCCCGCGCCTGCAGCGTGGCGCCGGGCGTGTGCCCGTGGAGCGCCTGCCGTACTTCGCCGAGCAAGTCGTGGAATTCCTGGCTGGCACCGAATTGATCGTGCTGGTCGGCGCGCAGCCACCGGTCAGCTTCTTCGCCTACCCGGACAAACCAAGCTGGCTGACGCCGGAAGGATGCCGGCTGGCGGTGCTCTCCCATGCGCACGAGGACGGCACCGGCGCGCTGAAAGCGCTGGCCGACGTGCTCGGCGCAACAGGTTCGATCGCGGGGCACAGCGTACGCAAGCACATGGAGCCTCCCGCCAGTGGCTCCCTGACCCCCGAATCGATCATGCGCAGCGTGGCCCGGCATCTGCCCGAGCACGCCATCGTCACCGAGGAGTCGGGCATGGCGATGGCGTACTACGGCCTGACCGAATCGGCCGCGCCGCACGATTTCCTGACCCTGTCTGGCGGGGCCATCGGCAGCATGATGGCGCTGTCGATCGGTGCCGGCATCGCCTGCCCGGATCGCAAGATCGTCAACCTGCTTGGCGACGGCAGCGCGATGTACACGGTGCAGTCGCTGTGGACGCAGGCTCGCGAGCAGATCGACGTCGTGAACGTCATCTACGCGAACCGCGGCTACAAGATCCTGAACAACGAACTGAAGCGCGTCGGCGCGTCACAGGACGGTGCACGCGCCGCGTCGATGTTCGATCTGCAAGATCCATCGCTCGACTGGGTGGCACTGGCCGCGGGCATGGGCGTGGAAGCGGTCCGTACGGTCTCGGCCACGGACTTCGACGCCGCGTTCGCTTCCGCGATGCAGCGCCGCGGGCCGATGCTCATCGAGGCGCTGATCTGAGCGCGATGCACTGGAGCCATTCGCGGGCGGCGAATCGAACCTGCCGATGCGAGCCCCGTATCAGCCCGAATCGGAAGCAGCGATCAACGGCCTCGTTGCCGGCTGACCCACACCCTTTCGTCGACCGAAGAGAATCGATCATGCCAATGACCCACGTATCCATGCGCAAAGGCCAGCCTGCGGCGTTCCGCGCCGCGGTGTTGGAAGCCATACACGAGTCCCTGCAAAAATCGCTCGATGTACATCCGGAGGCGTTCTTCATGACCATCAGCGAACACGAAGATGCGAACTTCCACGCCAACATGACGTATCCGTTCGTGCGTTCGGCAAACCTTCTGCTCATCCAGATCACGCTGACGGCGGGCCGGTCTACCGGCGACAAGCAGCGGTTCTATCGCAATCTCGTCGCACGGCTCGAGGCCGGTTCCGGCATCAAACCGGCCGACGTGTTCATCAATCTGATCGAAGTCGCCAGCGAGAACTGGTCCCCCGGAAACGGGCTACCAATCGCTACTGCGCTTCAGCCAGACGCAGCTCATGGACCAGGCTGACAAGCGCGCGCAACCGTGCGGGCACGAAACGATGGCCTGAGTAATAGAGTCTCAGCCCGCCAAACGACGGGCACCACGGAGCCAGCACGGGCACCAGGGCACCGGTCTTCAGTTCGTCTTCGATGAACCACTCGGAGATAAAGCCGATGCCCAGTCCGAGCAGTAGCGCCTGCCTGATGGCCGGCATCTCGTTGAGCGCAATGCGAACGGGCAAGTCCATCTGCAACTTCTGCCCCTTGTGCTCCAGCTCCCACTGATAGATGCCGCCGTGGGACATGCGCATGCCGATGCTCCGATGCTGGAGCAGATCGCGTGGGTGTCTGGGTGTACCGTGGTGTTCCAGGTATGCAGGCGTTGCCACCACAAGCATGCGGACGTCGCGCGAAAGGGGCACGGCGATCATGTCTTGCGGGACGGATTCGGCCAGGCGGATGCCTGCATCGAACCCTTCTGCCACGACGTCGATCATGCGCGACTCGCTCACGATGTCTATCCGCACATCGGGATAGCGCTGCGCGTACACGTTGAAAAGCGGCGCCAGCAGCAAATTTGCCGCGCCCTGCGGCGCATTGATGCGCAGCGTGCCACTGGGCACGTCCGGGCCGCTGCCGGCTTCCTCGCCTGCGCTCTTGATTGCCGCCAGCGCGGGGGCAATGCGTTCCACATACCGCAAGCCGGCGTCAGTCAGGGCAACGCTGCGCGTCGATCGATTGAACAGACGCACCTTCAGGCGCGCCTCCAGTCCAGCCACCGCGCTGCTCACGGCGGTGGTGGACATGCCCAGCTCCTGCGCGGCACCACGAAAGCTGTTGCGGCGCGCCACGGCCAGCACCGCTTCCAGTTCGGTCATTCCTGTTCTGTGCATGGATTATCCTGAATTTAAGGATGCATCATCAACCATAACACTGCTTATCAGAACAATAAACCAATCCTAGACTACGTGGCATCCCACTCGAAGAGAGGTCATCATGCAACGCATTGCGCATATCTATATCAACGGAGAATTCGTCACGCCGCACGGCGACGAATGGTTCGATCTCTACAACCCGAGCACCGAGGAAGTCATCGGCCAGGTGCGGCTGGGTGATGCGCAGGACGCGCGGCGCGCCATCGCGGCGGCCCAGGCGGCGTTCCCCGCCTGGTCGCGCACCACACGCGAGGAGCGCATCGCAGCCCTGCACCGTATGCACCGGGCCGTGGCAGCGCGTGAAGACGAGTTGATGGAAGCCATCCTGCTGGAGTACGGCGCACCGCAGGTGCGTGGACGCTGGATGGCAACCTACCCGGCCGATGTCATTGCTCAGGCAATCGACACACTGGAGTCCTTCGCCTTCGAAGAGCATGTAGGCTCGGCCAAGGTGATCCAGGTACCTGTCGGCGTTGCCGGCCTGATCACACCATGGAACAGCAATGCGGGCTTCATCTGCAACAAGCTGGCCACCGCGCTAGCGGCAGGCTGCACGGCGGTCATCAAGCCCAGTGAGATGAGCGCAATGCAAACCCAGATCGTGGCCCAGGCGCTACACGAAGCCAGCCTGCCCCCGGGGGTGTTCAATATCGTCAACGGCCGAGGCGAGATCGTCGGCGAGGAGATTGCGCGCAATCCTGGCGTCGCCAAGATCTCGTTTACCGGCTCATCCGCAGTCGGCCAGCATCTGGTGGTCACCGGTGCGGAGACCATGAAGCGCGTGACCCTGGAACTGGGTGGCAAGTCGCCCACGATCGTGCTGCCCGACGCAGACTTTGCCACCGTCATGCCGCTGGTACTGCAGGCCGGTTTTGCCAATAGCGGCCAGGCTTGCATTGCCGGGACGCGTATCCTCGTGCCGCGCAACCGCCTGACCGAATTCGAGCACATCGCAAAGGAGGCGGTATCGCATGTCCGATCCGGAGATCCACGCGATACCGACACCGACATCGGCCCAATGGTGAGCCAGAAGCAATGGGAACGGGTGCAGAACTACATCCGTATCGGACAGCAGGAAGGTGCGACGCTGCTGGCCGGTGGCGAAGGCCGGCCCGATGGCATGCATGCCGGATGGTTCGTGAAGCCCACCCTCTTCACGCATGCCAACAATCAGATGCGCATCGCGCGTGAGGAGATCTTCGGCCCCGTGCTCACAATCATCCCCTACGACGATGAGGCCGATGCGATCGCCATTGCCAACGACACGCGCTATGGCCTGAGTGCCCTGGTGCTGGGCACGAATCTTGAAAGCTGCGAACGTGTGGCGCGCCAGATCGATTCAGGCCGCGTGCTTGTCAACACCTTGGCCCACGAGCCGCGCGCACCGTTTGGCGGCTTCAAGCATTCCGGGCTCGGGCGAGAGATGGGCCGATGGGGCATGAGCGCGTACCTGGAGCCCAAGACGTTGCTTACCTGAAGCAACGCTTGGGTCCGACGCTTGGGTCTTCAGCGGAAGTTCTCGCGCACCATTTCCAGTACATCCGCGCCGCGTCCGTTGAGGATGGCGCGCACGGAGTACATCGCCATGCCGATCACGGGGCCGGCTTCCAGGAAGGGTGGCTTGACCAGTTCCAGCGGATTGACGATGACATTGAGAAGCGCAGGGCCGGGTTGCGACAGCCACTCCTGCACCGACGCGTCCAGCTCAGAGGCCTTGCGCACCGTCTTGCCCCAGAGGCCGATGGCCTCCGCCACCTTGCCGAAGTCTGGGTTCTTCAGTTTCGTAAAGGTGTCGAGCATGCCCTCGGCCTTCTGCTCGATCTCCACGAAGCCAAGCTTGCTGTTGTCGAACACCACGATCTTGATGGGCACCTCTTCCTGGATCGTGGTGAGCAGTTCGCCGAACAGCATCGTAATGCCGCCGTCGCCGCACATGGCGATGACCTCGCGATCGGGGCATGCCTTCTGCAGGCCCAGTGCGCTGGGCAAGGCGCTCGCCATGGTGCCGTGCAGGAGGCTGCCGAAGATCTGGCGTTTGCCGTTGGCGTCGAACAGACGCAACGCCCACACGATCGGACTGCCATCGTCAGCGCAGATCAGCGCATCGTCGGCGGCGTGCTTGTCGATGATTGACGCGAGGTACGAGCCGGGAATGCTGTCGTTGTGGCCCGGGATGAGAGGCTTCCTTGCCGCTACCATCGCTTCGGCATAACGCTTGATGTATTTCTCCTGGAATGACGCGTCCTCGTGCTGGTCCAGATGCGGCAGCAGTGCCTGCAGCGTAGTTTGGATGTCGCCTACCGCGCCCAGCGTGATGGGGTGGCGTCGGCCCAGATGCGTTGGGTCGATGTCGATCTGCACGATCTTTGCCCCATCGGGATAGAACTGGCGCCACGCAAAATCCGCGCCGAGCAACAGCAGCGTGTCGCATTCGAGCACCGCGTTATAGCCGGCTTCGTTCCCCAGGATGCCCGTCATGCCGATGTTGTACGGATTGCCCGGTTCGAGCCAGTTCTTCGCGCGCGAGGTATGGGCGACCGGCGCCTTAAGCCTTTCCGCGACGGCCATGATCTCGGCGAGCGCCTGCTCGCAGCCGGACCCCGCATAAATGGCAGTCTTCCTGCCGGCATTCAGGACCTCTGCGATGGCTCCGATCTCCGCGTCATTCGGCCGGATGGATAGACGACTGTGGTGAACGCGATAAGGGAAGTCCTCCTTCACTTCGCCATGTGAAATATCCACCGGCACGATCAACACGGCAACGCCGCGCCTGGCCAGTGCGGTCTGACAGGCCATCGCGGTTTTCCTGCGGGCCTGTTCGGGCGTCAGGATCATGTCGCAAAACACCGAGCATTCCTTGAAGACCGACTTGAAATCCACCTCTTGAATGAACTCGAAGCCCATCTCGCTCATCGCTACCTGACTGGCGATCAGGACAGCCGGAGCGCGATTGCGATTGGCCTCGTACAGGCCGTTGATGAAGTGCAGACTGCCTGGGCCGCAGCTTCCGGCGCACGCTGTCAGGTTGTTGGTGTATAGCGCCTCAGCGCCTGCCGCAAAGGCGCCCGCTTCTTCGTGACGAACACCGACCCAGTCGAGGAACTTCGATCGAGGTGTTCGGCAATCAGGTTGAGGGTGTCGCCGACAATGCCATAGCAGCGCTTGACGCCAGCCTGTTCGAGTACCTCTACGATGATCTCCGCAACTTTCTTGCCCATTCTTATCTCCTCTACGCTGGAACTGGAAAGCTGGCGAGGGTGCTCTTCGCCATCTTGACACCCCTATGGCCCCGGAGATCGACGAACATTCTTTGGTTCGCCAGTGGAAAGCCGACCTTGCTGTGCCTAACGTCCGTCGCTCGTGAAAGCCAGGCCGCGCTACTGCGTCAGATCCGTGACATGCCGAGAGCATCGGGGCAATCCAGAGCAGCGCACGGGGCAGCTGCTCCAACCCACCTGTCGCACCTACGACGACGATCCCCTTCACGGTATCGCAATGCGATCGGCGGTGCCTTCGCCGGCAATGTTGGATGGCATAAGCTAAGAGTCAATTGGGACGCCCGAATCTATCGGCGTTGCGGGACTGACAACGGCCTGGAGCGCCAAGGCACAGTTCATCAGTTATCAGCGTGTACAGGCAAGGCGCAGTCCAAGTCGTCGTTCATTCTCGCTAGCAACCTGGGCTTTGGGTTGGGGTGCCATCGTTTTGCCCACGCCGGACGTTTCGAGTTTAGATAGCCTCATCCGATGCGTCCAAGACCTACTATTTATCTGTCCGATACTCTTGAGGCATGAAATGGAACTGAGGCATCTACGCTATTTCGCGTGCGTCGGCGAGGCGGAGCACTTCGGGAGAGCAGCGAAGCTACTCAAAATCGCGCAGCCAGCGCTTTCGCGACAGATTCAGGATCTGGAAGCGGAGTTGGGCGTCGCGCTCTTCGATCGCTTGCCGCGCGGGGTACGGCTAAATGCTGTGGGACGCTCATTTCTCGACGACGCTCGTCGTATTCTGCGCGAGGTGAATGAGGCGAAGCTTCGGGTGGAGCGGATCGCCGCCGGTCAAACCGGAACGCTGCGAGTGGGATTCGGTGAAACCCAAGCGTGGCATGGTGCCGTACCTGACTCGCTGCGCGCGTTTCGTGAACAGCACCCGACTGTGGAACTTGAACTCCATGCCATGGCTTCCAGTCGTCAGGTTGATGCGGTCAGCTCGGGAAACCTGGACGCAGGATTCATCTTCAGCTTGACAAAGCCGCCTTCGGAGTTCGCGCATCGAAAGGTCGCCCGGCACAAGCTGGTGCTGGCCGCGCCGAAGGATCATCCCATCATGTCGCTCGACAGCGTGCGATTGCGCGAACTCCGCGATGTTCCCTTTATCTGGTTCCATCGATGGGTCTATCCACGCTTCCATGATCGCCTAATCCGCGCGTGCCTTCGCGACGGGGCTCTGGCGCCACAAATTGTTCAGCAGGTCACAGATCACGCGACGATGCTGAGCTTGGTATCTTGTCGCCTCGGTGTCGCCTTCGTCAGCGAGGCGACGCGGTGGCAGTGCCCGGCGGGAGTGGCCCTTCGCCCTGTCGACGACTTGAACTTTTCGTTACCGTTCTATTTGATCTGGAAGAAAAACAATTCCTCGACACTACTGCGTGAGTTTCTGGAGAACGTCTGGACGGTAACCAATGCGCGTGATAGCTGACGGCAGCGTCTTGTGACCGCGATTAGCGAGAATTGCCGCCACCTCGAAGCTGTCGGATGTCTCAGAAGGGTCGCTATACAACGTTCGCGCGTCCAGCAGCCAGTTGACCCAGAGAACTGGAGAATCAGCCCACATAGCTGCCGCCTCGCCCCCAATCTACGTCGGAAGCCCGAGTACTTCCGCTCGATTTCGCTGCGGGAGCCATATGGCTTACAGCGCCCTCTTACCGAGGCCGTTGGCGCAAGCTCGCAAATCCGGTTGGCTCCCACTCCCGCGTGGCCAGGAGCATGCCGATCCCACGACGCTGCGCCAGAGGCGCAGACGCGGACTCATCGTGTAATAGCGCAACACGGGCCCGAAGCCGTTGCAGTTCCAACCGCAGTTGCTCAAGCGCCGGGCCCGTCAACATGGCGTGCGCAAACTCCATGGTCTGGCCCGGCGCATTAAAGGGGCTGTCGAGAAAGTCGTTCAGCCCCTCCTCCCTGAAGAAATGACGAATCGGGCCATCAGGCAGCCAGTCAAAATCGCGCATGACGCGCAGGCGGATCCGGTCGCCGGGCAGGAGGGTAATCAGACCCATTCGGTCAAGCACAAGAAGCCGCTCCACACACTCCGCACGGGTGATCTGGTAAGCAGCGACGATCTCTTCCGCCGACCAGTGGTTTAACGCGCAGACTGCAACCAGCAGCAGCTTGCGGTCTAACACCAGTTGCGCCTCCTGTTCCCGGGTAAGCCGCCGCAATACCGGCAGAGCGGCGGCGGCCTCCTGTGCGAGTTCGGCCAACGTAAAGCCAAGAAGCGTGGCGAGCTGGGCTAATCGGTCCAGGTTCAGCCGTTCACTGGCGAACAGCCGCTTGACGCTGGCTTCGGATAGGGCGAGTGCTTGCGCGACATCGCGATAGGTCAGCCCTTGCGCCTTGAGCTGGCGCTTGATTGTGGCGACGAGTTGTTCAACCTCGCTCATGGTTCTCCCCCGAACGCTAGAAGGAATCGGAGCCACGTATCAAATTTTGATACTCGACGGCCATCCAATCGCCACTCTGGCAGAGATTTTCACATTTTGCGATACCCCATGCGATGCTGTGTCCATCGATACAGCGCTGCCAGGGAGATCAATCATGCAGATCGATTCCAACGTTCTGGACCTTGCCACGACGCTCCAGGTTGGCGATATTGTCTTTATCCGCGTTCGAGCCCGCCCCTTTCGTGAAGTTGCCACCGCCACGGCCTCGTGGACAAATCACGTCGGCATCGTAGTTGCCAACTCGGGAACCGGAACGTCGATAGCGGAAAGCACGTTCCCGCTCAGTCGAACCACCTCCCTCAAACGCTTTGCTGCGCGCTCCGAACATGGGCGAATTGCCATTGCGCGGCTGCGGCAGCCGCTGACGGCCTCGCAGCAACTCCGACTGTCTGAGGCCGTGCGCCACCGCATGGGCATCTGGTACGACACTGGTTTCAACCTTCACTCGCGACGCCAGTTCTGCTCTCGTTTCGTGCGAGAAGTGCTGGCGGAGTCAGCCGACATCGGTGTCGGCGAAGCTGAGACATTCAAGGCACTGCTGGCGCGTCAGCCTGACGCCGCGCTTGGCTTCTGGCGGTTGTGGTACTTCGGCCGGATTCCATGGGAACGGGAGACGGTCACACCTGCCAGCCTCCTTCGCAGCCCCGCACTGGAACTGCTTTTCGATGGCACCGTCCAGCCAGCGCATGCTGCTGCCAACCGGTCCGGAGGAGCAAAAGCATGATTTCCGTCATTCTTATCGTCTTTGCTTGCTGCTTCGTACTGGAGCGCATTGCGCCAGGCTGGCCCCTGCCGCGCGTGCGCACATGGCCTATTCGAGTCCTGCTGGTCAACGCCGTCCAACTCGGCGTTGTGTTGCTCGCCGGCATTAGTTGGGAACGGTGGCTGGCATCGTGGTCGCTGTTCCGCCTCTCGGACCATGTTTCGCCGGCCGCCGGGGGGCTCCTCGCCTACTTCATCGCGACCTTCGTCTTCTACTGGTGGCATCGCTGGCGCCACGAGTCGGACTTGCTCTGGCGCCTGTTCCACCAGATCCATCACAGCCCGCAACGGCTTGAGGTGATCACGTCGTTCTACAAGCACCCCGCTGAGATGGTTGTCAATTCAATAATCGGCAGCCTGTTGGTCTACACGTTGCTTGGCCTGTCGCTTGAGGCGGGCGGCGTCTATACGCTGTGCACTGCGTTGGGTGAATTCTTCTATCACACCAATGTCAGGTCGCCACGTTGGGTCGGATTTGTGTTCCAACGGCCAGAAATGCATCGCATCCACCATCGTCATGGGCATCACCGGAACAACTACGGTGACATCACCTGGTGGGACATGCTCTTCGGCACCTATGAGAATCCGGCCGAATGGCGGGACAGTTGCGGCTTTGATAACAACCGCGAACAGCGGCTGACGGAGATGCTGGCCTGGCGTGATGTCCATGCTGATAAGCGGCCGGATTCGCGGTGATATGGACTAGCGGCTACAGCAGACTTGACCCGGGTCGTCCACGAATAGAGTCCAGCAATGCTCCCACAGCGGCGTGATTGGGCCCGCCATGCTGAACATCGCGGAGGAAGCCGGGCGAACAAGATCGGCCAGAAGCCGACGACGAGCAGCCGGCGGGCGAGTGTCGCGTCTGAATCGCGGAGCGGCCGTTGTATTCACTCGGCCGATTTCGAAGCATTGGGTGCCCCAGTCCTCGCCACAAAGCCGCAGCCTGTAGCGTCGCCGAAACACCCCGGCTCCCTGAAACTGGTAGCCAATACTGGCCTTCCCTTTGGGCCAATTGAGTCGCCCATCAAGACCGGATAGGTTGGGAAGCGGGACATTTCGTGTCCAGAGGCGGACAGGCTGCCTCATTCATTCACGGCATCGCGCAGCGGCTGTGTGACAACAATACGATCATCGAAGGCGTGATCAATGGAATTGGTGCAACGGGGACGTCGTCTAGGTAGGAGCGATATCGAGGCGCGCATTTCGAGGCTCCGTGGGAAACGTATCGGCGTCGCTATCCTCTTTGCTATCGCTACTGGCTCGGGGCATGCCGAATCGCCGGACGCGGGTGGATGGAAATTTGCGATCGCACCCTACCTCTGGTTACCCAACGTGAGCGGCGCTTTCAGCTTCTCCGGAAACTCCTCAACAGGAGGGGGTAGGCTCGACCTGGGAACCGGGCCGGACAGCTATCTCCAGAATCTGCAGTTTCTTCTGATGGTGCAGGCGGAAGCCAGTAAGGGGGACTGGGCGATCATCGCTGATGGGGCATACCTCGACTTCAGCCACCAACAAACCACCCTCAATGCCGTCGGCGCAGGGGGCGGTGGCGCGGTTGCCATCCCTCGCGAGTTGGCGACGAGTACAAGCAGTAGCCTGAGCGGTGGGCTGTTCGGACTTGCCGCCGCCTATACCGCGCTGCGATCGCAATGGGGAACGGTCGAGCCACTCGGCGGGCTTAGATACCTGAACCTCAGCGCCAGTGCGAACTGGACGCTATCCGCCACGTTCACGCAGCAAGGCGCGACTCTGGCGACGCAGGGAAGCCTGTCGCAGACAGCGAATATCTGGGATGGAATTATTGGTGTTCGCGGTCGATTACGTCTCGGAAACCTTGATAGATGGTATGTGCCGTACTACGTCGACGTCGGGACCGGCTCTTCCAAATATACCGTGCAAGCGTCCGGTGGCGCGGCCTATGCGGCAAGCTGGGGAGATGTGCAATTGACCTATCGCTACTTGACGTATCAACTCCGTAGCGGCGACCTTGTCCAAAGGCTCACGCTGAAGGGCCCCATGCTAAGCGTGGCCTTCCGCTTCTAAATAGTCGTTTGCCATCAGCGTGGCTTGACGCCCCACCTCAGGGACTGCCAATCAAGCAGTCCGGTGTTATCCCTGCAATGGCCGTTCAAACGATTCCATGTCTAATGACCGCCTAGGCGTCGATAGTCGCCTGTGACACGCGTTGGTGGCTCGCTATCAGCCCCGGCAAGCCGAAATGTCCAAATACGGAACGGCTCCGGCCAGTTTATCCAGCACGTCGGCCGTCTCATAGGGGTCGGTTAGAGACGGCCGCCATTGCACGACGACGTCGGCCTGAATTGGATTGAGCGATGTGCCAAGTGCTAACGGCGTTTGGGACCTCCAAGCTGGTAGCTACCAGCTATTGCCTTCTAACGGCAACTCAGACTGATGATGCGCCGATGCTGGCTGTAGCCGCTTAGCGCGGCGCGGCCGTCGAACCACGCACGACGAGTTCGGGCGTCAGCGAGACGGATACCACTGGCGCCTCCGGCTTGCCGATCTTCTTGAGCAGCAGCGTAGCGGCCTGCTCGCCCATCTCGTGCACGGCAATACGGATCGTCGTCAGCGGTGGGGTCAGCGCATCCACGAACGGCATGTCGTTGTGCCCGACAACCGATACGTCATCCGGACAGCGGATGCCGTGCTCGCGCAAATAGTCATAGCAGCCCATCGCGACGAGGTCGTTGCCGGCCGCGATCGCGGTCAGGCCCGGCAATGCCTGGAACAGTTCGGCGCAGGCTTCACGTCCGGCCTCACGGGAGTAGCTGACGGCCTCCACCACCGCGTAGTCGTCGCGGCGCAAGCGATGGCGCTTGACCGCCTGCAGGAAGCCTTCGCGGCGCTGCTGGCCAGTGGACGTGGTCTCCGGTCCGGCGATATGGCCGATGCGGCGATGACCAAGCTTCACCAGGTGATCGACAGTCAGCCGCATCGCCAGCAAGCCATCGCTGACCACGCACGATGCGCACCCCGTCGGCTCACCCCGGTTGACCATCACCACCGGGATGGAAAGCTTCAGGCAGTAGTCGAGGATCGGGTCGTCGCGCTCTGCTGTGGCCAGCACCAGTCCTTCCACCTGCCGCCCCATCAACTGGTCGATGACGAACCGCTGACGCGACTTGTCGGCGCCGGCATTGACGACGATCGGCACATAGCCGTCACGCGCCAGCACCGATTCGATACCAGCAAGGATCGGCGGGAACACCGGGTTGGCAATATCGGGCAGCACCACGCCGACCAGTCCGGAACGCTGCGTGCGCAGGCCGGCCGCGATCCGGTTCGGCCGGAAGCCGCGCTGCTCGGCCAACTGCAGGATGCGTGCGGCCACCTCGTCGGCCACCAGATGCCGCGTGGCCGGATTCATCACGCGCGAGACGGTGGAGTAATGGACGTCAATCTCGGCAGCCAGGTCTTTGAGAGTCAGGCGTTTGCGCTCGGGCATGTTGGCAGCGGGCGGTGCGATTACGGGTTGGCGATGCGCCATTCTAGCGCCTGCGATCGGCACGCCCGTGCCCGCTTGCTGCCAGATGGCGGCCCCGGCTACTGCCCCGCCGTCACCCCCGACTGCCGCACCACTGGCGCGAGCTTGCCGATCTCCACCTGGATATAGCTGGCGAACGCCTGCGGTGTGCTGCGGCGGGGCTCGGCACCCTGTGCAGCCATCCTCTCGCGCACGTCTGGCGAAGCCAGCACCTTGCCGATCTCCGCGTTTAGCGCATCGACGATTTCCTTCGGGGTACCCGCCGGCGCCAGCACGCCGAACCAGGAATCGAAGGCGTAGCCTGGCAGTCCGGCCTCCGCTACCGTCGGGATATCGGGCAGCACGCTCGTGCGCGCGGGCGTGGTCACTGCCAGCGCGCGCAGCTTGCCTTGCTTGACAAACGGCATGGCGGAAAGCGTCGGCGCGAACATCATGTCACCGCGCCCGGCCATGACATCGGTCAGAGCCTCGCCAGTGCCCTTGTACGGAATATGCACGATGTCGATCCCGGCCTGCATCTTGAACAACTCGCCGCTCAGGTGCGTGGAACTGCCCGATCCCGCCGAGTCGAAGTTCATCGCGCCCGGCTTGGCCTTCGCCGCCGTCACCAGATCACGCACCGACTTGTACGGACTCGCCGCGTTCACTACCAACACGTTCGGCACCGATGCCACCAGCGAGACCGGCGCGAAATCCTTGACCGTGTCATAGCCGAGCTTCGGGTAGAGCGTCGCATTGATGGCGTGGCCCACCGAGACCAGAATAAGGGTGTACCCATCCGGCGCCGACCGGGCCACCGTGGTGGCGCCAAGCGTGCCGCCCGCGCCAGGCCGGTTGTCGACAACGATCTGATACGTGCCGCCTTCGCCCATCTTGGTGCTGATGATGCGCGCCAGTATGTCGGTGGCGCTGCCGGCCGAGAACGGCACGACCAGCCGAATCGGCTTGCTGGGATAGTGCGGCGGCGCAGCCGTCGCCATGGTCGATGCCATTACAAGGGAAAGCATGGCGCCAAGCGCCTTGAAACGTCGAAGCATGATATGTCTCCTCGCGATGCGTGTGCGGGTGCGGGTATTCGAACGTCAGAAGAAGTGACGCATGCCGAGCGCCACTGTTTGCGGGTCGGCGCCAGCCTTGATGCCGAGCTGGTTGATTGCGAAGTCGTAGACCGCGTTCTTCTTGTTGTTGATGCGGCTGTAGTACGCGAACAGCGCCGTGCGCTTCGACAGCGGATAGTCGTAGCCAACCGTGAACTGGATAGCTCCCGTCTCGGCGCCACTGCGGAAGTAGCCAATCGTGCTGGTCGACGACCCTGTCCCGTTCGCGGCATATGCAACGCCAGCGCGCACACTGCCGGTACCTACCTGCTGCACCAGCGACGCGTAATAGGCGTTGCGCTGCAGGTCACCCGTATCGGTGCGGTAGTGCAGGTGCTCGTAGATCGCCGCAAGGCGCGTCCCCTGGAACAACTGGTAAGCGATGCCGAATTTCAACGCATCGTCGTTGCGGCCCGCGGCCTGATAGTGTTGGTGGATTTCGTAGGCGACGGTGGCGTTCAGCGGACCACGTTCGTAGACGGCAGCCATCGAGTACAGCGCCGGATTGCGCGGCACGGTGAGCTTTTCCTCTGGCAGCCCCCAGCCGAGCGAGACACTGACGCCGGCCAGTGACGGCGAACGGTACTGCACGATGTTCTTCTGACGCCGGTCGAACGAACTGGTGTCCTGCACGTTGTCGGAGCTCGAGGTCGATCCGTTGCCGATCAGCGCCATGTAGCCGGCGGTGGTCGGGTAGTACGGGTCGTAACCCATCGTTGCCTCGGTGTAGGGCGTGGTCCAATGCCCCATGAAAAACAGGCCATAGTCGCCCTGCAGACCGATGCGCGAATTGCGTCCCGCGATCTGTCCCTGCCCGGTATCGATCGACAGGTTGCTTTCGATCTGCCACACCGCCTTCAGCGATCCTCCCAGATCTTCCTCACCGCGGAAGCCGAACACCGAACGGTTGTTGGTCTGGCGCACCACGCTGCCAAGCGACGTGCCATTCGTCGAGGTACTGGCGCTCGAATACTCGATGGCTGTGTTGAGCCGGCCATAGATCGTCACGTTGGTTTCCGCGCTGGCGTCAGCGACAAAGCCGGTCGCCATGACGACCAGTGGCATGACGTGGCGTCGGCGCAGGTGCAGGATCGGGGGCATCTTTTTGTCTCCAGGTTTTTTTATGTTCTTCTGATGCCCGCCTCGGGCCGCATAAAGCGCAAACGTTTGCATTCCGGGGCGGACGAGGACTTCAAGGGTCAACTGCTTAAGGTTATGGATTGACAGCTTTCGGATAAGGCATGGCCAGCAGCAACATCGCTGGCCGATTGCCAGGGTTGGATACCTGGCGCCCCTCTCCCGGCGCCAGCCGCACCGAATCGAACTGGCCGAGCGTGACGCTCTCCCCGGGCGTCCGGATGCATACCTCGCCTTCCAGCACCACGTAGTGCTTTTCCACGGGCGAGGCATCCATGGACGTGTGGCCGCCCGGGAGAATCACGGACACACCCATCCACAACGCCTCGGACGGCCCAGCTTCGTGCCCCTGCAAGCGCAGGCAGTGCATACCTTCGTGATTGGCCGGGAAATAGGCCGGCGCCTGTGCGAACCGGGTGGTGTTCATGGCTTGAGCACCACGCGCTCGCTCGCGCCCTGCAGTACCGCGCGATACGCCTCCCGGGCATCCGCAAGTGCATACGTGTAGTCGTCGAGTACCGGGAATGGCTTCAACGCACCGGAGGCGAACATCGGGGCGAGCGCATCCAGGATGTTGGCGCACGCCTGGCTGTCCAGTGCGAGCGTATCGACGCCGACATACGTGTGTTGGCCGCGATAGAACGCGAAGATGTCGAACGGTACAGGCTTCTCGATCGTCGAGATGAAGATCTGCGTGGCACCAATCGCCATGGCCAGATTCGCTTGTTCGAAGTACGGGCTGCCCACGGTGTTGTAGACGATGTCCGCACCATGGCCGCCGGTCTCGGCCCGCACCACGTCGGCAATGCCTTCACGGCTGGCGTCGATCATGCGCACCGGACCGCTTGCGTGGCCGCGATACGGCTCGGCGCCACGCTCGACGGCGAAGACACGCGCGCCGAGCGCCGTGGCGATCTGGATCGTGGCCTGCCCCACCTTGCCGTTTCCACCGCCGACCAGCACCACGCTGCCTGCCTTTGGCATGCCCGCGCGTCGCAAGCCTTCGTACGCGGTGATGAACGGCACACCCACCGCACCCGCTTCCAGCTGCGACAGCGTAGCCGGCTTGGCGCGCACCGATTGCGCGTTGACGCGCAGGTACTTGCCATGGGTGCCGTCGCGGCGGATACCAAGCTCGCCGCCGCTGCCCCATACCTGCTGGCCCATGAGCGCAGCCGGCCCATCTATGACGACGCCTGCGTAGTCTCGCCCCGGGGTACGCGGCCAGACCGCGTGGGGCATCAGGCCGAGCGTCGCCTTCACGTCGCTCGGGTTCACCCCGGCGCTGGTCACTTCGATCACGCATTCGCCATCGGCAGCCTCGGGGCGTGGCACCCCCAACAGGGTGAGATCGAGTTCGTCGATGTTCGCGGCTTTTCGTTTGACCTGGATAGTGTTCATGATGATTGGCATGCAGTAGAGAAGGAATCAGACTTCGCGCAGTCCGAGCGTGCGGCGCGCATCGGCGGATGAAGCGATGTCGCCACCGAGCGACTTCACGATGTCGCGCGCCTTGGCGACCAACGCGGCGTTGCTCGGCGCCAGCACGCCTTTTTCGAGATAGATGTTGTCTTCCAGGCCGACTCGGACGTGGCCACCCGCCAGCCAGGCCTGCGCGACGATCGGGAACTCCGCGCGGCCGATGCCGAACGCCGACCAGTGCGCGCCCGGTGGCAGCATGTTGCGGGCGTAGAAGATCGTTTCCGGCGTGGGTGCGAAGCCATACTTCACGCCCAGCACGAAAGTCCACAGCCCCGGGCCTTCAAGCACGCCATCACGCATGAAGTCGAGCGCCATGTTCAGATCGCCTGAATCGAAGATCTCGAGCTCCGGCATCACGCCTGCGGCGCGAATCACCTCGGCCATCTTGCGGACGTTGCCCGGCGTGTTGATCACCACGTCGGCGCCCGAGTTCATCGTGTTGAGGTCGAGTGAGCACACGTCGGGACGCAATGCGGCGATGTGCTCGACGCGCTTGAGCGGATGCAGCAGCGTGGTACCCGCCGCAGCCACGCGCGGCTCGTCCTCGTCGGGCACAAAGCGCCCGCCGGGGCCCGTGGTCAGGTTGATGATCAGCGCACGGTTGCGCGCGCGGATGCGGTCGATCACGTCGGCGTAGTAATCGAGACGCATCGACGGCTTGCCCGTTTCCGGATCGCGTACATGGATGTGCGCGACGGCAGCGCCAGCGTCGGCCGCTTCGAGCGCGGCGTTGGCGATCTGTTCCGGTGTGATGGGCAGACCGGGATGCTGGTCTGGCTTGACGATATTGCCGGTCACCGCGCAGGTGATGATGGTCTTGCGTGCGTGCATGGATACGTTGACCTGAGAAGAAAAGGAATCAGCCGAGCTGGCGCCCGCCATCGACGACGATGGTGGTGCCCGTGGCAAAGCGAAGCGATGTGGCGCACGCGACGATGGCGTCAGCCACGTCCTGCGCCTGACCGATCCGCCGCAGCGGTGTGGTCTTGGCCGCGCGTTCATTGAAGCTGCTATCGCGGCCCGGTACGAAGCCGGTATCCACTACGCCCGGAGAAACATTGAGCACGCGGATTGCTGGGGCGAGTGCACGGCCCAGCGACATTGCCATGACGTCGAGACCCGCCTTGACCGCGCAGTACGCAACGTTGCTGCCTTGCCCGGTGCGCCCCGCGATCGAGCCGACGTTGACGACCAGGCCGTCGCCGTTCGCGCGCAGCAGTGGTGCGAACGCGCGAATCGCGGCGAACTGGCCGCGCCAGTTGACGGCAAACATTTCGTCGATCAACGCATCGTCGAGCGCATCGAGATCGGCATGCGGAATCGCACGTGTGAAGCCCGACGTGTTGACGAGGATGTCGACACGTCCGTAATGATGCTGGACGTCGTCCGCAAGTAGCCGCAGCGTGGCGCTGTCGCCGACTTCTGCATGAGCAGCCAGGTGATTGCCGGCCGGCAGCGTGGCGACGGCGCTCGCGGTGCGGTCCGCATCGCGTCCGGTCAGCACCACGCTGGCGCCGATCTCTGCCAGCGCATGGCCTGTGGCGAGGCCAATGCCGCCGGTGCCACCGATGATCACGGCGACTTTGCCGGATAGGGAATGAATAGGCATGTTCAGTTGGATGAATGGAAGGTCGTGATAAACGTTGCGACGGTGGAGCGACGGGTTCGTCGGTCCATCAATCGATCGGCGGACGCGGGAACGTCTGAACGCCCGGTTCCAGCGTGAAATCAAATGCCAGCGTGTAGAACGGCGCGGGTATGTCGCCCCACGGGCTGCGTCCCGCTTCCACCTGCTGAAAGCGGCCAACGAGCTGGCGATGCACGCCGAACGTGACATCGGTTTCGAGAATGTCGGAGTCGTCGGCAAACACCTGCGTCACCAGCGTGCGATAGCCCGGCGCGGCGACGATGAAATGGATATGCGCTGGGCGATACGGATGGCGAAACTGCGCTGCCAGCAGTTCGCCGACCGGGCCGTTGGTGGGCACAGGATAGCCGGCCGGGCGCACGGTGCGGAAGTGATAGCCGCCTTCCGCATCGGTCTGGAACAGTCCGCGCAGATTGCGGTCCGGCTGGTTCGGGTCCTGATTGTCGTAGAGCCCGACCGGCGACGCCTGCCAGACTTCGACCGTCGCGCCGCGCAATGGCGTGCCGTCGGTCGCACGCACGGTGCCGCTGACGAACAGTGGCAGACCCGGTGCGTCGTCCTGCACCACGCAATCGCCGCACTGGTAACGCGGCGCATTGGCGCGATAGAACGGCCCCAGCAGCGCGCCCGGGGTACGGCCACCCACTGTGCTGTTGTTCATCGTGGTCACCAGTGTCGACAGGCCCAGCACGTCGGCGGCGAGCACCACCTCATTGTTGGTGGCGTGCGTGGCGTGGCCAAGCGCGGCAATGAACTCGAGCCCTAACTCAAACTCCTCGTCGGTCGGACGCACTTCGCGCAGGAATTCGTGCAGATGCCGCACCAGCGCCGCCATCACGGTGCGCAGGCGCGGATTCTCCGTTCCCTCCATTGCACGCCTGACAACGTCGGTCACCGACCATTCGTCGTCGATCAGGGCCAGGTCTTCAATGGATTGCGGCGTCGATCGAGATTGCATCGTCTCCATGGTTTCTTCCTTCTTCTCATGTTTTTGCAAACGTTTGCATTATGGACACCGAATCGTGAAGATCAAGCAGAATTTTTCGTCCGCAGGAACCCGGAACGTCACAGCGACCCGGAAAATCCAATCAAATCAACGGATACGGTGCGTGTCAGGCAAAACCCGTAGTTGACCGATGGGAGGCCGCCTAAACCGTCAGCGCCCTCACTTGAACAGCCAGCGCGCCACAAGCCGGGTATAGCGTGGCATCACCACGTAGACCATCAGGAACACGATTGCCGCCGAAACGACGGCCTTGTCGGCAAACGAGTCGCGGGCGAAGCCGAGACGGGCGAGCATTGGCACCACCCCCAGCGGAACAACAATGCTGAGCGGCAAGATCGCGCTCCACGTGACAAGCCACTGCTTCCACGCGGTCGGCACTTTGACCGGTGCGTGCTTCGGCGTGAACCAGAAATCGAGACCTGTTCGGATCTCGTATCGATCGCCCTGCCGCAGCGACGACTGCATCCGCGCAATATGCTGCCGGCGCTCATCGGATTCCATCCAGGCATTCAGGCTTTTGAAGTCAGCGAAACGGACGATCGTCGCGTATTCACGGCCCTTGCCGACCGGGCGGATCACGTCGGTGCTCAGGTAGCCTGGAAACCTGGAGCAGGCGACACGGATGTCGGCGAGCCACGTCTCATACTGCCCGGCGGCGCCGGGCTCGACCTCGTGAACAATGATGCTGGTCACGATGTCCTGAGGGTTGAGGGTTGTCGTGTTCATCTCGCTCCCAATGGATAGAACTCAGTCGCTTTTGAAATGCGAGAGCGCGTCAGGGCTTCAGGACCGCGCATGGCATGCGGTTCGACCTCGCGCCCATGGTTTCACCGCCCAATTCCAAAGATCAAAAAATTTGAACAACACTTACAATCCAGATCGGATGTTTGTGCGCTCGCCATCGCTATAGTTCTGCACATGGACAGCGCAACAACGCAACGAACTGAAAGCGGCGCTGCCAGACCAAGAACTCAAATTCCTTGAATAAAACTTAGTGGAGAGCACCATGTCGAACGCCAAACTGGAAGTCCTGACCCCGCGCAACAGCCAGCTGATCATCATTGACCACCAGCCGCAAATGGCCTTCGGCGTCCAGTCGATGGACCGTCAGACCATGAAGAACAACGTTGTGGGCCTGGCCAAGGCTGCGAAGGTCTTCGACGTGCCGACCACCATCACCACCGTCGAAAGCGAGTCGTTCTCGGGCTACACCTACCCGGAACTGCTCGACGTGTTCCCCGGCAAGCAAACCCTGGAACGCTCCTCGATGAACTCCTGGGACGACCAGAAAGTACGCGACGCGCTGGCCGCCAATGGCCGCAAGAAGGTAATCGTGGCCGGCCTGTGGACCGAGGTCTGCAACACCACTTTCGCGCTCTCCGCCATGCTTGAAGGCGACTACGAAATCTACATGGTGGCCGACGCCTCGGGCGGCACCACCAAGGAAGCGCATGACTACGCCATGCAGCGCATGATCCAGGCCGGCGTGGTACCGGTGACGTGGCAACAGGTTCTGCTGGAATGGCAACGCGACTGGAAGAACCGCGAAACGTACGACGCGGTGATGGCCGTGGCCAAGGAACACTCAGGCGCCTACGGCATGGGCATCGACTACGCCTACACGATGGTTCACAAGGCCGCGCAACGCACGGCAACCCCACACGCATCGATCGCGCCCGTACACGCACCGGTGATCGAGCGCTGAAGCATGCCCGCAGCCAGTCATCCCACGGAGCACACAAGATGAAATCAGATCGAAGCGTGGTCAACGGCGCCCTCCTGCTGGGATGCTGGCTGGCGGTCAGCACATCAAGCGTGGCGGCCGCAACGCTGGTCGCCCGGACGCTGATCGCCTGAGCATGTCAATCGCGCGGGGGAACCCTCTCCCGCCCAACGTCCTGACAATCGGTCAGCGATCGGCCCTGCAGATACCGAGCTGCTGCGCCAGCAATACCAGATCAGCAAACGTGCGCGCCCGCATCTTGCGCATCGCCTGCCCGCGGTGAATCTTGACGGTAACCTCGCTGATGCCGATCTCGCCCGCAATCTGCTTGTTCAGCAGTCCTGTCACGGCCAGTCCCATGACTTCGGATTCGCGTGGCGTGAGTGTGGCGTAGTTCGCCCGAATCTCATCAACCTTGCCAACCGCCTGGCGGCGCAAACGGTCTTTCTCCAGCGCGGCGGATACGGCGTCCAGCAAATCCTGGTCGCGAAACGGCTTGGCCATGAAGTCTTCGGCCCCGGCCTTCATGGCTGCGACGCTCATGGCGATGTCTCCGTACCCAGTCATGAAGATGATCGGAATATGAATGCCCATCTGCCCCAGCCTGGCCTGCAGATCCAGTCCGCTCTGGCCACGCAGCCGCAGATGGCGTTCGGCATTCAGTCCATTGATCGTCAGACGCTGAAGAACAATGTGGTCGGCCTTGCCAAGGCCGCCAAGATCTTCAATATCCCGACCACCATCAGCACCGTGGAAAGCGAGTCGTTCTCGGGCTACACGTTTCCAGAGCTCCTTGACGTGTTCCCGAACGCGAAAACACTCGAGCGATCATCGATGAACTCCTGGGACGACCAGAAGGTGCGCGATGCGCTGAAGGCGGCCGGCCGCAAGAAGATCGTGGCTGCCGGGCTGTGGACCGAGGTGTGCATTACCACCTTCGCCCTGTGCGCCATGCAGGACGCCGGCTATGAGTTCTACGTGGTTGCGGATGCCTGTGGTGGCAATACCCGGGAAGCCCATGACTACGCGATGCAACGCATGATCCAGGCCGGCGTGGTGCCGGTGACATGGCAGCAAGTACTGCTCGAATGGCAGCGCGACTGGGCGCATCACGACACCTATGATGCCGTGATGCAGCTCGTGAAGGAGCACTCCGGCGCCTACGGCATGGGTGTGGACTACGCCTACACGATGGTCCATAAAGCCGCGCAACGGACCGCCACGCCGCACGAATCGCTCGCACCCGTACCGGCACGCTGAAGGTGGACTGACACACGGCTGCCTTGTCGGCAGCCGTGCCTTGCATCGAGCGCAACGCTGGGTTGCGCGGCGTCCCTATTCAGGAATCCGGGCGCGTGCCTTACCTTTGTGTCATCGCCATTTCGCTTCAGGACTGGAGCGCTCCATGACACCGATAGACATCATCATCACTTACGACTTCATTTGCCCCTGGTGCTGGATCGGGCATCAATCGCTGAAGGCCGGCATCGAGCAGGCTGGCATGGCTGGCCGATTCCGCTCGCAATACCAGCCTTACGAGCTCAACCCGGACATGCCGAAACCCAGCTCGAATCGCAAGGCATATCGCAGCCGCAAGTTCGGCAGCTGGGAGCGGTCCCAGGTGCTGGATGCGGAGGTTGCGGCGGCTGGGAAACGCGTGGGTCTTGCATTCAACTACGACCGGATACTGGTCACGCCGAATACACGCCTGGCACACCGCCTTATGCGCTACGTACAGGACCAGGACGCCGCACGCGCGGATGACTTGTTCAGCGCAGTGATGGAAGCCTATTTCACACGCGGACAGGACATTGGTTCTCTGGACGTGCTGGTAGACATCGCGGTTTCGATCGGCTTCGACGCAGCCGGCGTGCGCGAGTATCTGAACGGCTCGGCCGGGGAAGCGAGCGTCGTGGCCCAGGAACTACAGGCCCAGTTCGATGGCGTCCGTTCGGTGCCCACATACCGGGTCGGCAACCAGCGCATCACCGGTGGTCAACCGCCCCAACATTTCGCCCGCGTCTTGCAGGCTGCTGCCGGCGAATTGGAGAACATGTAGCCCCGGGGGCGAGGCTGGCCTGCGGTTGACACAGACGGCGCGCTTCCCGGCCGCCTATGAATCCCTGCCGCCCTGCCCCAGAAGATAGCTCTCGATCCGCGAATCGGGCAGAAACCAGAATGCAGCCATCGCAATCAGAATGAGTGTTGCCGCGATGCTGCTGAAGAAACTCACCACGATCGCCAATGCGTACACGACGAGCGATACCCTGCCCTTCCGATCCTTGCCGATGGCACCTGCGAGCATGGAGCCCTGTCCCTCCGATGCCATGATGACGCGCTGCAGAATCCAATAGGATATGGCGCACATAAAGAGCACAAAGGCGTACAGCGCGGTTGGAATCTCCGAGAATTCCGACTTGCCAGTCCAGGTGGTGGTGATAGGAATCATCGTCAGCCAGAACAACAGATTGAGGTTCGCCCACATGACCTTCCCGTTGATACCACGCACCATCTGGAACAGGTGATGGTGATTGTTCCAGTAGATGCCGACATAGATGAAGCTGAGCACGTATCCAAAGAAATGGGGCGCCTCTGCTCGTACGCCAGTCCAGTTGAACTCCGCTGGAAGCTGAATCTGATAGAGCATCAGCGTCAAGCTCACGGAAATCACTCCATCGCTGAATGATTCCAGCCGACTCTTGTTGATGGTCATGGCAGTGCTCAAATGAACTGCTTGCGGAACGCAAGGCTGGCCAGATACAAGATCGCCAGCGTGAAAGGCAGCACACTCCAGAAGCCGATGCGCATGTAAAGCACCGCGCCAAGGAACGCGCCCGCGACAAACCCGACGACGATGCTTCCGCTTTTCAGCACGGCGACCCCGTGTTCGCGGCTGAACGTGCGCACGAAGTTGGATAGATCGATGCCAAACTGCGTGGTGTTCCCCGTCATCATCGTGCTGGGGCTGATGTGCTTGATCAAGGTCTTGCTCGCCGTATTGCGGATTGCCAGAGCCATCAGGCCCAGGCCACCCGTCAGTGCCAGCTCACCCGCGCCGGGATCAAGGAGCGGATCGAAGTACAGTCCCACCAGCATGAAGGCGGACAGGAACACCGCCTCCGCCACGAACAGCCAGCCCAGGGTCTTGTGGGACTGGCTGCAGCGGTCGATCCACATCTTGGCCAGCATGACCGTGATGATGAATAGCGGAATGGCGCCCAGTTTCACCCACAGTCCCGCGCCCCCTTTCACAAGGGCCGCGCCTGCCAGCACCAGGTTGCCCGTCACATGGGCGGTGAAGAAGCCGAGCAAGGCGATGAAGCCGATGGTGTCGATGGCGCCACCTGTCTGCCTACGGTCCTGTACTACCAGGCGAACGCCGCCACCGACGAGGCCTGGTACTACTTCCGTGTCGGCTTTCCGCACGAATCCGAGCCCGCCAAGAACACATTCAGCAGCGCACAGATCGCCTCTGCGACCGAGTTCAAGAAGCGTCTGCTTGGGGTTGCGCCCGGCGCGTTCTACACCGGCTCCACCGGCCAGCTCGACGCGTATCTCAAAGAGCAGATGCACCGCATCAAGAGCGTGCAGACAATCGATTTCGTGGGCTACGCGAAGGAGCACGGCTGCTACGTCTACGCCGACATCGCCGTCAAGGGCGGAAAACTATTCACGCTCAACGACGAGGACTTCTTTGATGTCGGGCGGTTGTCCATCAAGACGATCGGTGGCTCCGCTGGCCTGTCGATCAATACCGACATCAAGGCGCTCGACTATGGCTGGCTGGAGCTGCTCTGGCGCGCGTTCGGCGCCAAGGCCATCGTGGCGCTCGCCTTCTGGCTGGGCAGCCTGTTTGCCGAGCAGATCCGCGAAGGCGAAGGGATCAAGCAGAAGAGCTTCCCTTTCCTCGAAGTGGTGGGCGAGCCCGGCGCCGGCAAATCGACGTTGATCGAATTCCTGTGGAAGCTGTTCGGCCGGCGTGACTATGAAGGCTTCGACCCGTCAAAGTCATCGCTCGCCGCACGAGCACGGAACTTTGCGCAGGTGTCGAACCTGCCGGTGGTCCTGATCGAAGGCGACCGCGGTGAGGACGGCGCCAAGGTCAAGGGCTTTGACTGGAATGAGCTGAAAACCGCTTACAACGGGCGCAGCACACGAGCACGCGGTGTCAAGAACGGCGGTAACGAAACCTACGAACCACCCTTCCGAGGGACCGTGGTCATCAGCCAGAACGCCGAAGTCAATGCCAGCGAGGCCGTGCTGCAGCGGATCGTGCATCTGTACTTCGATCGTGCCGGCCAGAACGCCGACACGTTCGCCGCCGCGCGTGCGCTGGAACAGATGCCTGTCGAGGACGTCTCCGCGTTCCTGCTGTCGGCCATCCTGAAAGAGAAGGACGTACTGAGGCTGTTTGCCGAGCGCATGCCGTTCTACCAGGAGAAGCTGGCCGCTAACCCTGAGGTGAAACACCAGCGTCTCGTGAAGAATCACGCGCAGATCATGGCGCTGGTTGACTGTCTGACCGCCGTTATGCCACTGCCACGCGACTACCGTGACGCAGCGCAGACGAAACTCGTGCGCATGGCCGTGGAGCGTCAGCAGGCCATCGGCGCCGATCACCCGCTCGTGCAGGAGTTCTGGGAGCTGTACGACCACATCGAGTCCGCTGAAGATGACAACGCGGTGCTCAACCACGCTCGTGGCGGCGATGTCATAGCCATCAGCCTGCGCCATTTCGAACAGGTGGCCAACGACCGCCGCCTGAACCTTCCCCCGCTGACCGACCTGAAGCGTGTCCTCAAGACATCGAGGGCACGCAAGTTCATCGATCTGCGGGTCGTCAACAGCGCGATCAACGCGCGTCACAACGCTGAGTACCCCCACGTCCCACGCCGGCCGGATACGGTCAAGTGCTGGGTGTTTGAGGCGCGCTCGGTCGATAAAGGAGTTTGAGTATGTCTGCCATTGAGACCTCTATCTGTTCAGCAGTCTCCATCGAAGTGAAGCCCGTCTGCTATCAGGTCCAGCGCCTGCCCAACACGCCGGCTTATACGTTCGCCACACAGCAACTCTTGATCACGGCGCACGATGGGAACAGGATCGCGCTCTCCGTCCATCTTCGGGAAGGGTGTGCGCGCTTCGCGTCGGGCGAACCCATAGTGCTCCCTACTGTTCGCGACATCGAGGAGAGCGAGCAATGAACGCCTTTCTCGTTTGCATCGTTTCACACGATGGCGTGCGCATCGAGTTCACCGCGATCGCCCGCACGCGCCTGGATGCGCAGCTCGGCGCGCTGAACCACCTGACCGCGCCGCCGCGCTTCTGTTGCGCTCACGCCATTGGGAGGGCCACCTGATGTACGCGCTACTCAATCTCTGGATGATCGGTACTGCGCTGGTGTCGGTCTATCTGTTCAACAGTGGGGCGCATCGCGTGCGTTGGGCTGCGTTGGTCGGGCTGGTTGGTCAGCCGGCTTGGGTGTATCTGACTGTCGATAACGACGAGCCTGGGATGTTCGTGGTGAGCTTGTTTTTCACGGTCTGCTATGCGCGAGGGGTGTGGGATGGCTTTGTTCGGCGTGGGGGATATCGTGGGTAAGTTGATTGTTACTGAGATGCAGTTGCGGCGGGTGCATCGGGTGCTGCGCGTTGCTACGCCTTTTGAGGGGATGTCTGGGGTACTGCGCGCGGCTGTTACGGCAGCAGCACGGGCGATGGCTGCTCGGGATGCGCGGCGGGTGGGTGTGGTGGATTTGAAGCGTCGGGGTGGTGGGGATTTTGAGGGGGAGCCTCTGGAGCGCACTATGGAGTTGCGAGATGAGCGAAACACAACTGATTGACCAGCTTGCCGACGAAATCGCCAAGCGCGTAGTGCCTGCGATCCCTGTCTCTGTCCAACTCTGGAATGCAAAGCTGATCGGAAACTATCTGCGACGCTCACCCGCAGCCGTGATGGAGCGTGTGGTCACGTTGCCGGGCTTCCCCAAACCGATCCGCCTGCCTACCCAGAAGGAGGGCTCCAGAGGCCAGCCGCTGTGGGAGGCCTCGGAGGTAATCGCCTGGGTGCGATCGCACAAGGAGAAGATCGTAGGCCGGCCGCGGAAAGTCGACTAGCCCAGGCGCTGCGCGATGCTGGCGGCGGACTCGTTGTAGTACGTCATCAGCTCCTGGAGGTTCGTGTGCCCGGTCATCCGGGCCAGATCCAGCGGCTGCAGCTTCTTGGCCAGGCGGGTGATCGCTTCGTGCCGCGTATCGTGGAATGTCAGGCCGGCAATGCCGGCCTTTTCTTTGGCCTTGCGGAACAGCGCATCCCGGCTGGCCGCCGACAGATTGAACAGCGGATCGCCGCCATCAACCTCCGGGAGCATTTTCAGCAGCGTCACCGCTCGCGTGGACAGCGGGACATTTCTGGCTCCGCCGTTTTTTGTCATCGGCAGATGGGCAACGCGCCGCTCGAAGTCGACAGATCGACTTGTCAGCCCCAGCATTTCGCCCGAACGCATGGCCGTCTCGATGGCCAGCAAGAATGCCACGGCCACCCGCTGCGACGGCAGCGCCACCGGCACGCCCTCCTGGTACCCCAGTGCGGTGATGATCTTCTCTATCTCCGTCTCGGCGATCAGGCGGTCACGCGGTGGATTCTCCGGCGGCCGGCGGACATCTTTCATCGGATCGTGAACCAGCCACGCCCATTCCCGCCGCGCCACATCGAGTGCGTGGGAAAGAAGCGTCATTTCGCGGGATACGGAAGAGCCAGAAACATCGCGCAGCCTGGCATCGCGCCATGCCGCAATGTGGGTCGATCGGAGCTCGGCCAGTCGGATATCCCGGAGCTGACGCCCCTCGACCTTGATCTTGCCGATCAACTCGAGCCTGAGCTTTTCCCACCGCTCCCCGCGCTTCGTGGGGCTGATCTTTCGCTGGTAGTCGTCCAGGACATGCCCGACCGTGAATGTCTTGCTGCCCTGCCCTGACTGGATCGACCTCAACTCAGCCTGCCGGCGGTCCGCCCACTCCTGGGCGAGCGCCTTGTTTGGAAAGCTACGGCTCTCGCGCTGGCCCTTCACATCGAGCTGAACGCGCCACCCTTTCCCAATCTTCTGAAACGATGCCATGGGGGCTCCGTGGGGGAATTCTGGGGGCGACGCAGGAATTATATGTGATTCTTTGTAGGTGGATTGGGGGGTGATGCGGATGCGCAAAAGCCCGCTATCCCTTGTGGGACAAGCGTTTGCGGGGATTTTGGGTGTTACGTGGGAATGTGATGATACGGTAACTTGGTGCGAGGGAGGGGACTCGAACCCCAGCAATCTGGCTCAACTGTGCGCCTTTCAGGCGAATGCTGGCAAAAAGCTGGCAAATCAGATGAGCCACCTGAGCCCGGCGTGGTGCGATACACTGTATATCCATACAGCATCAAGCATTGCCATGGGCAACAAAAAGTCAGCCGCAGGCTGCCAAATCCACGAGGCGCCCCCTAGCTTACCGACTGTCCGACAAGTAGCGCAGCGCCTACTTGACGCCCTTGATCGCCTCAATGCAGGCACGGACGCCGTGGGATTCCACGGTTGGGAGAACGGTTTGGGAGAGCCCGCCGGGGATCAGCTCGAGGAGGTGCGGCACGAGCTCGAAGTCCTCCTGGCGAAGACTCCCGCCCAGGCCAGCCTACTCACAGGTGCGGACTTCGATTCAAAGGAGTTCGAGCGGATTTGGAAATCATCTGAGGTCCAGCGGGCCGGTAAGGAATTCGGTTGGCGAGGGATCGCAGAGGCAGTCTGGGCCGCGGCGTTTCAAGAATGCGTGGATCGAACGCCCAAAGCCAATGTTCCCATGCGGCACGAAGAGCCCTAAGCTGTTACCCGAAAGAACACAGACCACGACATTGCGTTCCGTACCGTTGTATACCCCCCTCAACGGTATACTTTCCAGTCACAAGAGTCGTGTATTGTAGATGACAATAGATCACATGAAACCATCTGAGAATTTGGAACACCAGACCGGAGATCTCTTTCTCGCGCACGGCGTGTCAGATCCAATTTCAGATTTCGACACCGTCCTGGCTGAACAGCCAATATCACCGTGGCGCGAAATGGCGGCCTACGAAGCTTTGTGGCAGTCCGACAACGCTTCGTTTAAGACGATTGCAGAAATCTTCGAAAAGCACCCCGGCGCGACCCCTTCTCAATTGGTCTCGCAGGAGGCTACGGAGGATATTCTGGCCGAGCTACGCCCCCACTTTTCGAAGGCGGAGATCACCGAGTTTGGGGTGAGGATTCACGGGGCTCTTGACTACCCCAAGAAACTACGGGACGCGATACACCCACTTGCGTTTTTCTATTTTCAAGGGTGGTGGGATTTGGCGGAGTCGCGCAAATCTGTCGCAGTAGTTGGAACTCGGGAGCCCAGTCGCGAAGGTGCCGCGCGTGCAAAGCGACTTGTGAAGTTGCTGGTTGCCGAAGGCTACACCATCTATTCTGGGCTCGCCCGCGGCATTGACACGGTGGCACATACGACCACTCTCGAGGAGGGCGGCAACACTGTTGCCGTAATAGGAACTCCCATCACTGAATATTATCCGCGTGAGAACAAGGAGATGCAACGCCTTCTCGCTCGCGAGCAATTGGTCATCAGCCAGGTTCCCATTCTCCGCTACGCGCGGCAGACCTACAAGGGTAATAGATTCTTCTTCCCTGAGCGAAATGCAACTATGTCTGCTTTTAGTCAAGCGACCATCATAGTCGAAGCCGGCGAAACGTCTGGAACGTTGACGCAAGCGCGAGCAGCCTTAAACCAAGGACGAAAGCTGTTCATACTGGACAATTGCTTTCAGAACCCAAATCTTACCTGGCCCGCCAAATATGAGGCACAGGGCGCGATTCGCGTTCGGGACTTCGATGACATTATTCAGGCACTGACATGCCGAAACTAAGAAAAATAGACAGCCTTACAATTGGCGAACATTACTACCTTGAAGCAACAGATGCCTGCTACTATTTCGGAGAATATACTGCCGGAGAGGGCCCAAGGTATAGCGAGACAAATCAGCTAATCTGGAATTTCAAGAAGAAGCCGGAACGCAAGGCCTTCCCCGACTACCAGTACAAGCTGCTTGCCATCCAGCAGGCTGGACAGTGGCTAGCAGGCGCATTTAAGCCGGCAGCTTTGCCAACCGTTACCTTTGTCGGCGCGCCACCATCGCGTTGTATTGGCGACCCAGGCTATGACGATCGCATTGAGCAAGCGCTGCAGGTCGTTGCTGCCGCAGGCGGTGATGTACGGCAACTAATCAGCCAGGCACATTCACGACTACCCGCACATGAGTCACAAAACCGACCCAAGCCGGAGGACCTTGCTAGAAACTACAGAATTAATCCAGCGCTAGGAAATCCAGTGCCCACAACAATCGTCGTAGTTGACGATATGTTGACTACTGGATGCACTTTCAAGGCGATGTCGCAACTACTCAGAAAAAGTTATCCGAACGCGAAGATTGCGGGGATCTTTCTGGCCCGTCGTGCATTGCCATCCACCGATGAATTCGACACTGAAGATTAATCTTGAGCCAAATAATGGAAGAAAATCAAACTTCTCACGAAGACATCTACACAGTTCAGATGCGCCTCAATGGATCTACTCCGCGCTGGATTAGTTTTGAAATTTATGACGACGACCGAGATCTTCAAGCATTCTTTAGCGGAAGCGATGAGGCAATTATGAACTCGGCGATCAGCATTTTTTCGAGCCAAGAACCACTGCACCCTCCTTTCTCAACGAGTTCCAAGGGCCCATCTGAAGTACACAATTTCTCCTTGACCAGGAACCCAAACCAAGCGGAAATTCTCCTGGCGATTGAGAAGACAATTCAATCACTAGAATCCGTTGGGTTTTTCGTTGAACGGCGAAGAAACGGCTGGCAACTATAAGGGCCCGCTCGCCACGCCACCCTCGCTTTGTGGCGCCTGTCTATTGGGGTGCCATGCTATAACCCCATTGAGTCGGCTCATATAGGAGGGACGTTTAATGTGCGTGAACTATGCCCCCGTCCAGCGCCAGGTGTTGCGCGATGTCTTCGGCGTTGAGCCGCCCGCCGGCGAGTGGAAGGCCGAGGCGTGGCCCGACTACCCTGCCCCGATCATCCGCGCCGCGGAAGTTGGCTCGCGCGAAGCGGTGCTGGGCTCGTTCAGCATGGTGCCCAAGGCAAAGATCCCGCCTGGCGTGCGCTACTACCCCACAGCCAACGCGCGGACGGAAACGATCGGAAAGCTCAGCTCATTCGCCAAGCACTGGAAAGCTGCGCAGCTTTGCCTGATCCCGGCCACCGGCTTCTATGAGCCGAACTGGGAGACGGGCAAGGCCGTACGGTGGAGGATTGGACTGCCAGACGGCGAGCCATTTGCGATCGCGGGATTGTGGCGCCCGTGGCCGGATGGCGCTGTGTCGTTCACCATGCCGACGCTCAACGCCGACAGCCACCCCCTGATGCAGCGATTTCACAAGCCTGGAGATGAGAAGCGCGGCATTGTGATTCTGCCGCGCGAAGAATGGGACGACTGGCTGACATGCCGCGACCCTGAGGTGGCGCGGACATTCCTGCGCCTGCTTCCGTCCGTTGCGATGGTTGCAGAGGCGGCTCCTGTGCCGTCACGCACTAAGGCGTCGTAGAAATCAAGGCGTCGTAGTCCCGCTCGCACTTTTGCCCAGCGACTCGGGCTGCGTCAGCGTATTGCGCCAGGTCTCCCGCTCGCTGGTCAGCGCGTCCAAGCACGTCGGCGAGCAGTAGGATGGGATCGCCGGCTGACGCGCCAGCGGCGACAGAGGCGGGATCGCGGGGACTGCGGGCAGCGTTGGTGATGGCTGCAATACGGGCGAGCAGCTCGCGACGAGCAGCGTCAGCAGCGCGAGCACTAGCCTGTGCTGCATGAAGTTGTCGGATAGCATCATTGGTGGATTTCGCTTGTTCGGCCACGCGCCGCTGCTCCTCAATGCGGGCATCGTCGACGGCCTTGGTTTGGACACGTGCTTGATTACGCTGCTCAGTGGCATGTTCGGCCTTCTGCTCGGCGATCTGCTCGCCGAGCCGCCAGCCATTACCCAGCCAACCCGCAGCGAACAAAGCCGCCGCCACTGCGCCGATTAGGATCGAACGCCACGGCAGTCGTGGCAGGGTCATGACTGGACCTCCGCCACCGCGCGGGCATGATTGGCAGGCCAGTTCTTCGGGTGCGGCTTACCGGGCCGCCAGGTGCGGGCATAGAGATCCCATGCCGCCTGCTGCTCGGTCACTGACGGAAGCGCAAAGGGGTCTGTGAAAAGCAGCAGACGCGCCACACCGGCCGCGAGCACGTCATCCACCTCGATCGCACGATGAATGGCCTCCGGTTGAAAGGCGACACGCCGCGCGAGGCAAAGGCGCTCCAGGTGCGGCCGACTGGCGACATGCAAGAACACCCCCCACACCCCGCCGCGCGACTGAGGCGTGCCCAGCTCGAACTGCCAGAAGCCTCGGGCGGGACCATTGCCGGCCTGGCGCCGCGCCGCGAATGCCGACTCCTGCAGCCCGATGGCCAGCAGCATGACGCGCGCCTTTACCGTATCCATCGCGGGCGGCAGCAGCCGCAATGCCGGCTCGATCGCTAGGCAGATGATTTCGGATAGCGTCATAGCGTTACCTCCTGCCTGACCTCGCGCACGATGTCTGCGAGATCCTTGTCGCGGCGCCGCTCGATGAAATTGAACAGCCAGCGCACCACCGCCCAGCCCGGCAGGCCGCAGGCGAACACGAGCCCGAACAGCGCCACCAGCCCGATATAGTTCTGCGTCCACGACTGCAGCTCATAGTGCTGCACCACCGCTGCACCGCCCGCCACGCTCGACACCACCGTACTGATCAGCGCCACTGCCCACTCGCCGCGCGTACGCGGGCGCATCAGCAGCATGACCACGATGGCCGCCAGGCCACTCCCACCAGCCGCGACTGCTGCCGGCCCTCCCGCCGCCTTGAAGGCAGCCGCCCCCGCGACGCCTAGCGCGGCCCCTCCGCTAATTGGTTCTGACATTCACCCCCTCCATAAATGAGAAAGGCCCGCACAGGGCGGGCCAATAAAAAACCGCCCGAAGGCGGCAGTTTCCGAACCAAGCCTCATCGCTTGATGCCAAGTCCGGTCAGCACGGCACCATTCCAATCGACCTGCCCACCGGTACCAGATGGCCCCACCACGAGCTGATACGTGGCTGCGGCTTGGGACGTGTCGAAGTAGGCAAGCGTCGGGGTCACGACCGATGGGCCCGCCTGAGAGCCAAAGTAGTAATCCGACACCGGCACACCATTGCGCACCAGGTAGGCCCGCGCTGTACCGGCCGCCCGGAGTACAACCGATGCCTGCACAAGCACCGTTGGGATACCGGCAGGCATCGAGATCGTGCAGATCGTCGTATCGCTTATGGAAGTGCTGCCGCTTCCATTGACGGAGCCGCGCGGGACCGTCACGGCCTCCCCAGCAATCTTCAGCGTGCTGATGGAGGCGTCAACGATGTGGGCGCTCTGGATTGCCGCCAGGCGGATCTGGCCCGAGTCGATCGCAGCGCTGTCGATCTTTGCATTTGTGATGCTGCCGTCTTGGATCTTGGCCGTCGTAATCGCAGCATTGTCAATCTGCGCATTGGTAATGGCCGCATTGGCTATCATCGCGCTGGTGATCCATCCCACCCCGATAAATGCCTGGCTAATGAACGTCTGACCGTTCTGCACCACGAACGGTGACGTCACGGCACCGTTGGCCACGTTCAGTAGCGCGAAACGGTCGGCCTGAAACAGGATCTGTGACTGCACGGCGCCGGCTTCGTTGTCGATTCCGATGGCCATGCCTGCACCGTAGTACTTGCCATCCTGCGTGACCCCTACTTTGATGTTCCACGCCGCGGAGATCTTCCCGTTCAGCGCCACGACTGCTGACGCCGTTTGCTGCACCACCGCTGCGTTTTGCCCGATTTGCGCCTGGAGCGTGGTCTGCTGCCTGGCCAGCGCCATATCGGCCTCCGCGCGCGCCGCCTGCTCGGACCAGACGCCCGCCATAATCAGCGTCGAGCCGGCATTCGTCCCGGTATCCCCAGCCATCGGCGGTGGCCCGAATGTCGCCACGACCGAATCCAGCCTGGTGGCCAAGGCCGAATCCGCATCGGTCCGGGCCGTTTGCTCGGCTTTCACCCGCGCAGCCACAGAACCGACCATATCTGGCGGGCCGTCGATCAGGTCGATTCTCCCTAGCAGATCCTTGCCCAACTGGGATTCGGTGATCTGCCCCGCGATCGCGTCCAGAATGGGGCCGGCATCTGCACTGCTCTGCCCCTGCACACCGTTGCCGGTCGGGTACCAGGCGCCGATGTTGCCGCTCTTGTCGACCAGGCGCGCCCAGAACCAAAAGCGCTGCCCGGCCGCCAATCCCATGATCGTGTGAGTGTTCTGCGGGAAGGCAAAGTCGGCCAGCTTGATGGCATCAGTACGGCTCAGCGTCTTGCTGTACCAGATCTCGGTACGCTCCACATCGGATGGCCCCGGCGGGAACCCCCAATCCAGCCGAATCGAGAACACCAGCCCTGTGGCCACCAACGACGTCACAACGGGCGGCGGCGTCGTTTTTCCGGTCAGCACCGTTTCCACCGAGTAGGCAGGGATCGATGCCACGTCCAGGGCATTGACCGCACGCACACGCGCCAGATACGTGCCGGCGTAGATGCTCGTCACCTCCAGGCTGCAGGAGCCCGTACGGCCGGCCCTGACCCATTCCCCGTTGTCGCGACGCCATCCCACCTCATAGGCCACGGCTCTATCCGATGGCGACCAGCTGACAACCATCGTCGTTGACGCGATGCCTTGCCCAATGACGGAATACGATCTGATTTCCACGCCGGTGGGCGGAGGCTGTACGGATGGCGGGATAACGGTCACTGGCCGCGATTCCAGCCGGGAACCGTTGTCGATCGCTGCGAATTTTCCCGCCTCATGCCTGAGCGCCGTCACCTGACGGGTGATGCCATCGCCTTCCGTAATCGACAGCACGCGGAACAGCTGGGTTTTCAGCGTGGCGCTGTCAACCGCCCAGACCGCCTCTGCCTGGATGCTCTCGGTCCAGTCCGCCGACACCCGGACGGTGGAACCCACAACCTCCACGACCGTCCGCGTCTGCACGGCCCCTGAGGGCAAGGCGACCGTAAGAGCGTCGCCAGGCTGGATCTGATCGACCTTGTCGAGCTGCACCTGGCGCGTGCCGGGTGCCACGCGCACGCGGCCACCCAATCGCCGCCCGGCTCGAGCAGGATCTGCAATGCGGACAACGCTACCCGGCCTCACTAATGCCGCGTCGAGGCCGACCCCGAATGTCACGGTCTCAGTCTCCATGCGGCTGGTGAGCAAGATCCACTGCCCGGCGCGGTGCGCCTGCCCCTGCGACGTGCAGCCAAATGCCGTCACCTCGGTCTGGCGCACGCCGTAGCGCGCAATGCCATCGTCATCCGGCACATACTCGACCTTGGCCCGGTAGAAGTCGGACGGATCGTTCCACGACACCAACGCCACCGTCTTGCGGGCCTTCAGCCCGCTGCCGGCGTAGGAAAAGCGGCCATCAATCACGTTGGACGCCGCGAAGGTGTACTCCGGGTCAGACGGCATGTCCGCCGCAGCGACCACGGTGCCGGACGCCCAGTAGGCCATGCCGCGAAAGATCGACGCCAGATCCTGCAGCACCTTGTACGCGTCGGCGCGCGCCTGCAGGTACACATTGCAAGTAAAGCGTGGCTCTTGCCCACCCCGCCCATCTGGGACCAGCTCGTCGCAATACCGCGCGATCTGGTAGAGCGACCACTTGTCGACCATCGCGGCGTTCACGCGATCGCCAAGTCCATAGCGAGGATGCAGCACCAGGTCGTAGAAGATCCACGCCGGGTTGTCGGTCCACGCCGTCTTGAAAGTCCCATCCCACACGCCGGTGTAGCTACGCGTTTCCGGCGTGTAGTTCGACGGCACGCGGAGAATCCGCCCCTTCATGTCGAACGACCGCGCCGGAATGCTGTTGAACTGCCGGGCGTCGATCTGGAGGGCCACGATGGCGCTATTCGGGTAGCGCAGCTTGGCGTCGATGACCTCGGTATAGGACTCGATACGAGTGGTATCCGCGATGGTGTTGCTGTTGGCGTTTGGCGTGATCCGCCGCACGCGCACGTTCCACCCCTGCCTGGCTGGTGGCAACTCCACACGATGGCTGCGCTGGTAGTTGTTGGTTGTCTTACCGTCGAAAGCCGTCAGCAGCACCTGATGATATGCCGCACCATCGGTTGCGACATCGATGGCGTACTCGACCCGATACCCGCCGATGTCTCCCGTGCTGGTGTTGGCCTTCGAGAGCGAGGGCACCCCCAACCGGATGCGCACCGCAGAGAGCGCAGTGTTGTTCACGGCACGCACCCACGGCGTGGCCGCCTTCAGTTCCACGCCGACCGCCGCCTCGTTCTCAACGGACGGGAAGCCGGGAATGTAGTCCTGATCCTGCGTGCCGTTGCGGTACGCCAGCGATACGCCCTGGAAATTCTGCGAGCCGTCGGCATTCATCAGCGGCGTGCTATCCAGGTAGACGCTTTGCAGGCCATTGACCAGCCCATGGATCTCCCCCTCGGAAACGAGATCCAGCACGCGCGCGTACGCGATCGAGTGCAGGCTGTCCGGGCTTTCCGACGGGGCGCTGCCTCCGCCCCCACCTTTTCCGCCGCCCCCATAGCCAATGATGTCGCGCATATTCCCTGCACCAAATGAAAAGGCCCCGCACGAAGGCGGGGCCAGGTTATTGAAGGACACGCGGCGCTATGCCTGATCCTCAGCGAAAATGCCACCGGAGAGCACGGCGCTGCCGACGATCATTCGTCCGTACAGAATCGGCACGGGATTGCCCTGCGCCGTGGTGTTCACCGGTCCGTTGAAGTTGTAGCTGGCCCCATTGTTCGGCGAATCCTTCGTCGACAGGCCCTTCGCTTGCGGCGACAGCATCTGCACGACACCACCGAGCGCCATCGAGGCGCCCGCCAGACCCACACCGAACGCCATTTGCGCGGTCATGCCAAGGGCCGGAGGATTCCACCATGCCAGCGCGACGAGCGCGACACCCAAGATCGTCTGAAACAGGCCTGCGCGCTTTGCACCGCGCATGACCGGCGCAATGCGGATGTCGTCACCGCCTGGCGGCGTACACATCTGATCATGACCAACGTTCTGCCGGCCAATGAATACCGCATAAGCCACGCCCCGTTCGCTGCTGTCCTGCAACTCAGCCCGGAACCCCGGCACTAGCACACTCAGCGCCCGCACGGCCTCCGCCGCATTGGCGATCGCCAGCCGGTGCACGCGACCAAACCGCACCCCCAGATTTCCGTAAAGTCGAATGGTTCGAATCTTTTCCATGTCGCCAAATTAAAAACCCGCCCTAAAGGCGGGTAATTTCAATCGATAATGGTAACTAGCTATGCGCGCGGCGCACATCGGTCTAACAGCGCGTCCAGTTCCTTCTCGCTCAGCTGGCGGATCCCCGAATTCGCTCGTCGAACCGCAAGCGCAGTTCCACCCTCAACGGCACGAAGATCAATAAGGTAATAGACTCGATAATCGCCCAACTGATCAAGGCCAATACTGATCTCCGTCCGCCCGCCACTTGGATACGTGGTGATCTTCGGTAAGTCATTCAGGCTGACCTGCACGCACTCAAGAACCGCGTTTGCGGTCGCCTTGGTTTGTCGCAGTTCCGGCTGAACTTGTCGAATCTGAGTTTGCGTCATTCCAACGCAACCAGCCATTAGCAACGCACACCCCCCAAGCAAAGCTACCGCCCGCATATCATCCCCTCGCAGGAGTTAATTTCGCCGCTATTCTAGTGCAACATCACATTTCAATCGAAGCACACAGCGCGTGATCTCCTGCCAATATCCGCCATAAACATCGCGCGAAGACAGCCTGCCATGCTGGTGATGCAGCATCAACCCATCACCAAGATAGATCGCCGCATGGTTCGGAACCTTGGAGCGCAGCTGCATCAGAATCACATCACCCACCTGCTCCGGATGATCCTGCGAGACTACGACGAATCCCGCCTCTGCATAGTGCTGCATGTACAGATCATCGCCGCGATTCCACCAGTTATCGCGACGCTCAAAGTCGAGCAGCTCGATGCCACGCTCGCGGCGATACCAGTCCCGGATCAACGCATAGCAGTCCAGCACTCCATGGGCGAACTCGCGCCCGACTAGCGGCGCCTGGTAGCCGACTGGCTCGATCGACTGCAAGTCATCCGCCGGCCAGGACAGGATGTGCCAGGGCAAACCAGATCCCTCGCAGCTGACACGATCAGCCTCGCTAGGCGTGGCCGGCGCGTCCGGGTGCGTGTGCACCAGCGCAATCACTTCGCCGAGGTCTTCGGCCGCCGCATAGTCCTCGGCCGGCATCACGAAATGTTCGGTGCCAGCTGCTACGTTCCGGCACGGGACATATCGCTCCCGCCCCTTGACGATCACCACCAGCCCGCAGGCCTCGCGCGGGTAGTCACGCTGCGCGTGCTCTCGCACGGCCAGCAAGGTTTCGCGCCGCATATCACCCCCTGACGAGATCCGCTGCCGGAAACGAACCGTATGGCAGCGGGTTGTTTGCTCCAAACCGGGCCTTGCACGACGAGAGACGGCCGCCGCATTTGTCCAGCACCTGATCGGTAACGCGGTTATCGTCGCGATCGAAATAGTCCACGCCGGTGTACCCGCAATAGGGACCGCGATACCCCCCCTTCGTCAGCCACATGCAGATATTGGCAACGATCTGGCGCGCCGGGATCTGCGCATCGCCGAAATCCAGCGCGCTAGACAGCTCGAACGTCACGGAGACGGCTGATTCTTCCGCCTTTCGTTCGAGCAGCCAGATCTCCGGCGGCAACTCTTCACCCGGGTCGGCATCCGCATTCCCACCAGGGAAGTTTCTGGCGTCCAGATACTTGCCGAGCGTCTGCCGGCGCGTGAGCTGCGCACCAACCATGTCGGCAAGGAACAGGCATAGCGCCGAGATCGAGCCGTCCACGTTTCCCACGCGCAGGGTGGGCGTGGGCTGCTGGCCATCGCCTGTGCGCGCGAATCCCTCCACCTGAATCGACCAGGGCGAGTACTCCTTACCCTGCCACCAGATCGAGCCGACCTGCGTGTAACCGTGAAAGCAGAGGACATCACCACCAATAGCGGTCGCGTCCAGTTCGAACACTTCGACCCACTCACCAGGCTCCAGCTTCTGTACATCGGCCTGAATGCTCATGTGACGGGTGCCTCCGGCCATTCAATCGTCGCTGCTGTCACATCGATGCGGCTCAGCGCGACGAAGTATCGCCTCCACTCGATCAATGCCGCACCTTCAGCCTCCGTTTGGATGCCAAGCTCGACAGCCATCTGCAATGGCTCGATCGCGGTGCGCGCTCGAGCCGATTCCGCCTGACGCTTGATGCGGGCCGCGTCCACTCGCAGCGTGGCGGCCAGCCCCTCGTCCAGCACCCATGCACCATCGCGCCAGACGTGAGCCGGAGAGGGGCGAGGCTGGTCCGTCACCATAGCGGGAAGGGGCCCGACTCCAGCGTACTGCCCCCCGATTTCGTACGGCTCACCGCTAGGCACACTGTAGAGGGGAATGGCCCGATAGTCGGGAACGATCTTCCATTCACCAAACTCCCAGTTCATCGGCGGCACGCCATGTGGATCCACATAGATCGCCACCTGCCCGGCCTGCACCGAGGGCGCATCCTGCACGGTCGCGTACGCTGGAATGAGCGGCATATCAGGATTCACCGGGTTATCGGTAGCAACGCCAACGCTGGTTGGCACGCCGGTGAAGTTGTCGTAGTTCGTGACTTTCATACCTGCCCTCAATACTTGATGCACGGAAGCAATGCGACGTTTCGCGGGCGCGTTTCCGACCCCCCTGCGGCGCCCGTCCCCTGGTTGGATAAGGTGTTGCCGTAGGTGCCGCCCGCATACGCTGTCCCGGCCATGGCATACAGAATGGATGCAGGAATGGTATGGCTATGGCTGATCACAGCCTGATCCTGAAAGCTACCGAATGCGCGCCCTGGATCCACGCCCTTGCCGTGATCCCATCCACGCAGAAACTCCCCTCGCAGATCCGGGATGTTGAATGTCGTTGAGCCGTTTCCCGCTCCGAAAGTCGTGCCAATTCTGGCGAACAGTGGAGGAAAGTCGGACCTGAAGAGGGCTGCCCCATTGCACTCCAGGTATCCAGATGGGGGCGTGCTGGCCGCGAAAAATGAGACCCTGCCCACGTCAGCACTCGCTGCCGTCATGAGTTGACCGACCTGGTACCGCATGATCCCATCGACATCCGAGACGTTACCGCCGTCGCTAAACACCACAACGCTTGATCCGGCCGCAAGAACAGGGCCCGTTCCACTCACCGTTCGAAAGCGAAGCGTGAATGGCCCGGTGGTGGCATTCACAACAATCCATGTCTGCGGGACGGAATCCGGTACTGCAACTTCCCGATTCCCAGTCAACGCACCGTATAAATACATAATCCCCGTCAGCGCCTCCTGAGCAGACAGGGCAATCACGCCTGCGCCTCCGACATCCTTCACCAGTTGCGACTGAGCCTTGGCGTACAGCTCGTCAAAATTCGCGTTTGCCTTGGTGAAGCCCGTGCGCGAATCATCACCGCCATCGCCTTTCGGCGGGTAACCGAGGTTGATTGTCTGTTTTGCCATCTTCTACGGCGCGAACGCCTGCTGAAAAGTTGCGGAGAGGGTGTAGACGCCCTTGGCCGCTGGGCCGAGGGCGTACCGCGCCACCTTGTACCGGCCCTGCTCGCCGAGCGGCGGCGTCCAGTAGAACGACGTCGCGCCGGCGTGCCGGTCCAGGAAATCGCGGATCGCCTTGATGGTGTCGCGATCGCCCACGAACTGCAGTGGCCACGCCTCGACCTTGTTGTTGATACCGTCGGGCACAGCCTGCGCATAGCCATCGCCAAACTGCGCACCCCGTACGCGCAGGGTGACGTCCCCCTGCGCGCCTGGGCCGCTGGCCCGCCACATGAAGGTTTCGATTGCCATATCAGATCATTCCGTTGCGAATCTGGGCCGCATAGCCGCCCTGCCCGACCATGTTCTTCGACATGCGCTGGTCAATGCGCTGGTCGATCTGTTTCCAGATCACATCAATGTTGGTGTTACCCGCAGCGTCCTCGGACTTCCTGACTTCCGGCTCGCCAGGCGCGCCATAGAAATTCAGCGTCACCTTCGAGCCACCCAACGCCTTGTTCGGGATAATCGTGCCCGCTGTGCTCGGGACATGGATCTCCGGCCCCTCTTCGCCGACCAGGTACGGCTGACCAGCCACCACCGGGCCGCCGCTTGCGCGCGCCGGTAGGGCAAATATCCCCGAGCCGTAGTTGCCCGGCACGGAACCCGCATTACCGAAGAGGTCGCCGGCCAGCGGAGTCGCAATTTGGCCAGGAGCGCCAGCCGCGGCACCCGCCGCCCCGTCGAAGGCCCCGGCGCCACCCAGCGAGCCGCCGAGCACCCCACCGAGGAGATTGATCCCCATCTGGAACAAGCCCGAGATTGCCGCTCGCGCGGCGATACGCGCCAGATCCGCGATCACGGACTTGGCAAAATCAGCGAACGACGCCTTGCCCGTCGTGACGAAGCTGACCAAGCCATCTTCCATGCCCTGGAAGGCATTGCCGAATAGCCGGCCCGTCTGATCGGCAACGTTGGCGGCATAGTCCTGGTAGTCGGCGAACGCTGCGCGCGCACCGTTGCTCCAGTCGGCACGTTTCTGGCTCAGTTGGTCGTAGTACTGCCCCAATTGGTCCAGCGCCGCGCGTTCGCCTTCATTGATCCGGACCAATTCGTCTTGAAACAGTGGCGTCCCGAGTTGCCCCCGGTCGGTCATGCTCTTGATCCAGTCCGTCCGGACGCGCGCGAACTCGCGATAGATGCTCTTGGCGGCGCTCACCTGCTCCATCGCCCGGCCACCCATGCCGAAGGCATCGAGCTGGCGCGAGTACTGGTCCGCACGAGTACTCGCGCCCTCGCCGATCCGGACGTCAATGCCGGCGGCCTGCGCGCGCGCCTGCTCCGCCAGGCGCACCTGTTTTTCAGCCTCTTTGGTCTGCGCCTTCTTGCTCTCAAGCGCAGCATCGGCAGCGACGTTCAGATCGAGCTGAGCGCGGATCTCATCCTGCCGTGCGAGCAGGCTTTTCTGATCGGCCGTCAGGACTTTCTTTGTCTTGATGTCGGCGATCTGTTGCTCGAACTCCGCGCGTGCTTTCGCGGCTGCCGTCAGCTTGTCGCTATCCTCCAGCGCGGCCTTGGTTGCTGCCTCAGTCTGTTTGAGCTGGTCGAGGTAGCGGGTGGCGTAGTCCTCGGTGTATGCCTTGCCGTGCGACGCCTTCGGGTCTTTGTATTTCTCGTTGACAGCCGCGATACGCTTGGCGATCTCTTCCTCGGTAAGACCGACTTTCTCGCCATCTTTCCGCAGCTGGTCGATCTCGTCGGCACGCTGCTGCGCACGCGATCGGGTAGCCTTTTCCTGCGCCTCCAGCCGCTGTCTGGCGGCGATCTTTTCCTGCTCGTCGCGCTGCCGCCGCCCATCGGCTGCCGCCTTGTCGGCATCGGCCTGTAGCGCCGTTTCCTGCGCCTGCAGCGCCTTGAGCCGCGCCAAGGCACCTACCCGTCGACGATCGCCGTTGCCGGTGGCAGCGCCGCCGCCCGTGGAGTCAAAGCCGGTCGGCTGCCCCATCTTTTCCAGCTCAGACTGAACGGCGGCGATATTGCGCCGCACGTCAGCGAGCGTGTCGGGCCTGCCGATGCCCAGCATGTAATCCCATGCGCCCTTGGCGGCGCCGGCGACGGAATTCCAGCCGCGCTCCATGAGACCAAGATGCTGGAGCACCTGGTTGGCACGCTGCGTCATTTCCTGAGCGTAAGTACGCTGCGCCAAGGCGGCGGCCTGGTCCTTGTCACCCTGCTCTTCCAGAGCCTTGATCTGCTGGTAGACCGTGTCTGTCAGGAAGTGATACTGCTCATTGAGCTTGAGGGCGGCTTTCACCGGCTCGTCGCCCAGATCATTGAAATGACCGACGGTTTCCTTGACGGCCACCCCCACCTTCGCCAGGGTGACTGTGGCCGTGCCCACCACCTGGAGCTGGTCGGCCGCCACCTTGCCTGATGCGGCCAGGTCATTGAGGACTGCCGCCGCCGCGCCCTGCGTGCCGACCGTCCGGCTGATCTCGGCGGACATAGCCACCAGCTGGTTTGCGCTGACACCGGCATAGTTGCCAGTCAGGATCAGCGACTTTTGAAATGCCGTCTGCTCCTGCGAGCCCTGGTACATGGCACCGGCCAGGGTCATCGCAGCGGCGGCCGTCACCGTCAGCGGATTCACCAGCCCGGCGAGGTACGTACCGAACCCGCGCACAGCGGGACCGATGCCGCCGAACATGTCCTTGAGCTGCCCGCCCTGCTGCGTCAGCACCAACAGGGGACTTTGCCCGCCTGCGAGCTGCGTCACGATGTCGGTCATCTGCGCCGGCACCATGCGCATCGCAGCGGCGGTCTGAGCAGCCGAGACGCCCGTCTTGCCAAACTGCTGCTCCGCCTCACGGAGCTTGGCAATCAGCGGCTCGTAGACCTCCTTTGGGATGCCCTTGGAGATGGCGATGTATTCCTTGGCCGCAGAATTCGACAAGCCAGCGGTGTTCGCCTGTGTCGTGAGTCTGGCAATGAACTGCTTGGCGCTCGCGTCCATTTTCCGCGACGCATCGGTTGCCGCATCGCCTACACCCTTGAAGTTACCGGCAGTCCTCTGCGACGAGGTAGCGGCGGTCCGCTCCAGTTGCTGGACGGCCTCTCCAGCCTTGGCGAGTCCGGCCTCCAGCGAGGACGAATCCGCCCCAACCTCCAGTGTCGCCTTGCCGATCACCTCGGACATATCACCCCTCGTTCATCGTCGCGAGCGCGGCATCTTCCATGATGCGAACCTGCTCGAAGACGCCTTTGCGTTGCTTGCGCGGTACACATGCCATACGCATCACGAATGGCAGCACGCTGTAGTCAAGCCCTATGGGACCAGCCATCCCCATGCGCCACTGCGTGACCATGCGACAGAAGACGTCGAACGCCATGACCGTCTCCGGCCAGAGGTCAACCTCCGGTCGGGGATAGTCCGCGATCGTCAGTCCAAATGCCGCCAACTGCGTGGCGTCCGGAGGACGCCAGTACAGTGCGCGTGCCGCCTCGATCAGTTTCCCCGGCGAGCTCCGGCCAGCTCCTCGAAGTACGCTTCCTGAATCGCTTGGGCGGCGAAGGCGTAGTTCGCCAGCAGTTCGGCAAACGCTTCGGCAGAGAACTCCATATCCACGTCGCACCAACCCTCAACGATCTCCAGAAGGTGGCTCGCGTACTGCTCGCTGATCGGCCGGGCGACATCCAGCGACAGCTCGGCTGCCCGCTGGTAGAACTCGGCAGCAGCCTCGGATCTCTTGTGCTTGAACACCAGTTTGAGTGGCTTCGGTCCCTCACCCGGCACATGGATCTTCGCCTCGCCAACGAAAGTGGGATTCACTTTGACCTTGAAGCTCATGCCTGTGCTCCCGAGTAACGCGTCGGCTCGCCGTCGATCGACAGCGCGACAGACAAGGCCATTGCCTGGTTCTTCGTCAGCGTCGGCACCTTGTTGAAGGAGACATATGCGCGGTAGTAGGTGCGTGCCCTGCTGGGCAGTTGCAACCAGATCGCACGCGGTTTGCGCTCGGCATCAGCGGCATCGAGGACCGCGTAGTGCGGCAGCGTGTCGTCATCAGCAATCTGCAGCGTTGCCGAACGCGCGCTGCGAATTGTTGGTATCTGCCGTTCGTCGCCCGTGTCCTCGAGAAGCTGGTAGTTGTAGAACTGCTGTTCGCCACCGGACATCGACGCCTCGAGAACCTGCGTGATTGGCGTCCACGTGAGGATTTTGCGGACGCTGCCGATACCCGCACCTGTGGGGTATTTCGTGGCGTCCGTTGTATTGATGCCCTCCAAGGCGAACGTACCGGCCTCGCTATCGATGACACGCGCGACGCGGCCGTTCAGTGCTGGCCAGCCGGAGATGATCTCGACGATGTCGCCGTCTACCAGAGCATGGGCTGCAGCCGAGGCCACCGCCGGACTTGCGTTTGTCAGCGCCGTGACAGCAATGGCTGCACCAACCGTAGTGGCCAGGGAAAAGACTGCCCCGTTGGGCAAGCTCAGAGACATATGAGACTCCTGAAGTAAAGAAGCCCGCCGCAGCGGGTCAGTGGTTGATGCCCGAACGGGCGTTAATTCGTGAACCAGATGCTGAAATCTTGCGACGATCCGCGCCAGCCAGTCGCTGGGTCTTTCGTCGCGATCATGCCTGTCAGCGTATCGGCGCTCAGAACAGGGTCTGCGCGCAGGATGTCTTCAGCCTGGCGACTCAGCGTTGACGAATCAGTGCGGTTGCTCGCCCAAACGTCGATCTGGAATCGGCCGTTTCGCTTGTCCGGGACACCCGCCAGATAGTTCAGCGGATCGCCCCCAACTTGCTGATAGATGATGAAGGGGAGTTCCACACCGGCTGGCGCCTCTTCCGGATAGACACGGTTTCCCACCAAGCCCTTCAGCGCCCGAAAGATGTCGGCCTCTACCGTCATGCTTTGACCTCCGCCAGCACTTCCGCCGTGCGCTCGGCGGCGCGCTCATGCATCGCCTTCAGCGCAGCTTCGCGCTGGTCATACGAACGCCGAATGAACCCCACCGCGGGCACCCACACCGGCGCCGGCAGACGCTCAGTCGTGGCCACCCACCGGTTGTTCACGCGGATCACCTTATTCACCCGCCAATGCCCACGCTCAATCAGGTGGCCGTGCGGCGCCTTCTTGGCATTCCAGCTGACCTCGTAGATCTTCTGCGTCTCACCGGACTTGCTTTCGGAGAACACGCGATAGATCGCATTGCGCAACTGACCGGGTTTTACGCCTTTCTTCTCCGGCCCGTCGTACACCGGAGCCAGCCGGCGCGCTTCCTCGTAAAACACCAGGGCGCCGGCATGGGCAGCCGGCCGGAGCACACGCTCCTTCATGCCCGCCTCTAGGCGGTCCAGCGCGGCCTGCAGGTCGCCTGACAGGCTCAGATGGACTTCCATAGCATCACCTCCGGGCGCCGGTTTCGCACACCAGGTCGACGTACTTTCGACCAGATTCGTCCGGCATCACTGCCCTGATGTCGTACACGGTCGTGCCGCGCACCACGCGCATGCTGGCGTCCAGCCCAGTCCGCCAGTTGATGCGGATGCTGGCTTTGACCACCGAGACGTCGGCGCCGGACTTGATGGCGGACAGCCCGCTGATATGCTTGATCGTGGCCCACACAGTGGCCACGTCCTCCCAGGCCGATACCGGCTCTCCGGTGTCGGCCTGGTCCGCTGTTGGCCGCTGGATAGTGATTCGGCTGTCATGACTCATTACCAGTCCCTCTCAGCGTCCAGCAGCCCGGCCAGGTATGCCGGCGGGGACGAGTTGCGAGCCATGCATGCGCTGGTGACGATTAGCCATGCCTTGATGCCGGCCGGTACCGTCTCATAGCCCGCCTCAACGGTTACACGCACTCGAGCACCGTTGCGGTAGCCAAGGGCAGAGATCAAGTCAGGCGGGATCGCCAGGATGGATCGGCCGTTCTGGCGATCCTCCAGCACGCATCCGCTCGCCGGTTGCCACGCGGCTCCATCGAAGTACTCGACCGACACCAGCGCAGTGACTGGCGACAGCGGGAGCGTCTCGCGCGGCCAATCGGAGTACTCAAGCCGCCATGTCTGCGGCACCAGTTCGCGGCTAGTTTCCTGCTCGGCCTCGATCCGGGCTGCGTCAATCAGCGTGCCAATGTGCTCGTCCAGGTCTGTCATGTCGCTGTCCAGCCGCGCGCTGGTCTTCACTTCGGCCACCGATACCGGTTTGGTCGTCGCAGCAGCGGTCACGGTCTTGGACAACAACATGCTCACTCCTCGGTGGCTTCCGCTTCAGGGGCCTTCGGCTCGGTGTACTGCACCACTTCGCCGCCCTCGCTCTTGGCGAGTGCGACTGCGGCCGGCTCATCGTCCAGGTCTTTGGCGTGCGCCTTCAGCACGTCGGCCGGCAGGTTCTCGATGACGGTGTTCGGCTTGTGACGGACACCGTCGATGGTGACCGCGCACAGCACGCGTGCGGTCTTCGTGGATTGGGGTAGCTTCGTTGCCATGGGCTCTTTCTCGGTGCGTGGATGAGGGACGGCCCCAGCCGGAGCTGAGGAAATTCATACTTAGGTCGCGCTGTTTTGGTAGTACTTCACCGCGCCGCCGACGTCGATCAGGTTGGCGCCCGAGCGGCAGAAGGCGACAAAGCCGACCTGGCCCTTCAGGGTGTAGGCGCTGTCGGTCATACGGAACAGCGTCACGTCCATCACATCGCGCACCAGGTACTTCGAGAAGTCGCCGAACAGGATCGACTTCTTCGAGACACTCATCGGGTCCATGTTCTGGTTGATGACGATCTCACGGCCCAGCAGGCGGTCGGGAGCACCGCCCGGATTGCCTTGCTCGTAGCCCGGCACAAAGATCGGACGGCCTTGCGCGTCCTTGATCTTGCGCACAGACTTCAGCGTGTCGTCGTGGAACATGAAGCGGCCGGCCGGGCGGTAGAACGGATCTACCGAGTGCTCCAGATCCACCAGGTCGTCATAGGTGACGGTGGCAGTCTGGCCCGTGGCGCCGGCCTTGCCCAGTGTGGAGCCCGTCACCAGGCCTCGCGGCTGGCCGGTGCCAGTGCCGCCGGTGTGGTGGCGGTTCTGGATGCGGCCCAGGCGCAGGTTAAGCAGCGTCTGGATGTATGCCTCCAGGTCGAACATCGCATCCTGGATCAGCTCGAACGGCAGGGCGATCGACTTGGACGAGTACTTGTAGACATCCATCGATGCCTGGCCGAACTGGGTTTCACCCACCGTCACCGGGCCGTTCTGGCCGACGATCTCGCCTTCCTCGGCCGTCGAATCGGCGGTCGGGAACAGCATCTGAGCGCCAGTGCTGGTCTGGATGCCCGTGGCAACCGAGCGCACCGCGAATGCAGCGCGCATGGCTTGGATCAGGTTGCGGCTGAACTCCGTGGCAACGGTGTAGCCGCCTTCGCTCCCGGTCGTGGTCGACATGGCGGCGCGAATGTCCGGGTTCACGCGCGCAAACATGGCGTTGCGCTGCTCCGGGCTCAGCGCCGACAGACCACCAGTCAGCATGGCGCGCAGGGCGCCAGCCTCGGGCGAGTCGTTGCCGTTCGGGTGCGTGGCAGCGTGCATTGCAGCCTCATGCTCCGCCTGAGCGTTGCCGGCGACTTGCGCCAGACGGTTTTCGCGGGCGATCTCGGCGTCGATGGTCTCGATTTCCGCAAGGATGGCGTCCAGCTGCGATGCCTCGGCGGCCGGCATGCGCTGGTCGGCCGGGAACTTGGCGTTCAGATCTTGCGCTTCCTTTGCCTTGGCGTTGCGGCGTTCGCGCAGTTGAGCGAGTTTGCTCATAGGGTCGTTTCCTTATCAATGGACGAAAAAAAGCCGCCCGGAGGCGGCTGGTTTCTGTGCGCGAACTCGCGTCAGATTTGGGCCACAAGTCTCATACGCTGCGCCTGGCGGGCGCGGTGTTCATCCGTGGCGTAGGGAGTGGGGTTGGGCGCCGCGGTCGGGTCAGGCTCGACATTGGCTGCCGGCGCCGGAGTCTGTGGCGGCTCCGGTTCCGGCTTCGGTGCGTTGGCGTAGGCGCTCAGGTTCCAGGCCTTCGCCTTCGCTTCCGTCTCGGCCACGCGGTCTGCAAAGCCGTGCTCCACTGCCTCGTCGGCGGTGAACCACGTTTCAGCGGACATCCAGTCCGCGATCCGCTTGGTATCGGCGCCGGTGCGCTCGGCGTACGTATCTGCCAACGTGCCGTCGATCTTGTCCAGCAGATCCGCTTCGGCGCGCAGATCGTCGGCGTTTCCCCACATGCCAGTCCATGCCTTGTGAATCATGAACAGAGCGCCTTTGCCCATCACGATCTCATCACCAGCCAAAGCGATGAACGTGGCAGCCGAGGCGGCAAGACCGTCGATATGAACGATGATCTTGGCCTTGTGGTCGCGCAGCGCCTGTTCCATTGCGCGGGCGGCAAACACGCTGCCGCCTGGCGAGTTAATACGCAGGTGAATCGTACTGGCGTCGATCTCTCGTAGCGCCTTCACGAACGATTCCGGCGCCACGCCACCCCACCAGGCTGCCTCTTCCTCGTTCGACACGATCGCGTCGTAGAGGAACACCTCGGCCTCATCGGTACCGTCCTTCGCCAGCACGTCGAAGCGGCGGGCGGACGCCTTGCGGTTGTCCTGCAGCAGCTTGTTAAGTCGGTTGCGCACTGGCACCTCCATTCAGATTCAGATCCGCGTTCGGCGGCATGTTTTCCAGCCGACGCACTTCGTCGGCGTTCATCCACGGCTGCTCTCCAGCGCGGCCCAGTGCGATTCTGTATGCCTCGTATCGCGATTTCAGGTCTCCACGCTCCAGCGCTGCAGTGATGTGCTCCACAAAGAACCGCTGGCGCACCGGCCAAAGCTTCCGATTCAGTTCCTGCGCCAGCGGCGTCAGGTGACGCTGCAGCGTGTAGCGCACGAATCCGATGCCCTGCGACTCGATGCCGCTGCCCCAGCTGGTGGTTTTGTCGGTATGGCCGACCATATGCGGCGGCACGCCGAAGAACCGGCAAATATCCTCGACGGTAAAAAGCCGCGTTGCCAAGATCTCGGCGTCCTTGCTGTTGACGCTCAGCTGTGCCGGCGCCAGGCCGCCGTCCAGGATCAGCGGGCCGCGCCCACCGTTCTGGATCCGCGCCAGCAGCGACGCTTTCAGCGCCTCCAGTTGGGGCTGCTTGAGCTTCTGCTCGGTTTTCAGCGCGTAATCGAAGTTCGCGCCGTCCGAGAAGAACTTGCCGGAGTACTTCTGCGCGGCGATAGCGGCGCCGATGGCCTCGACCGCTGCATAGGTGATCAGACTGGGACTGCGCAGCCCATCGAATCCCAGGCTGGGCAAGTGAATCACGTCCGCGCTGTCCAGTGTGTACGACTCGCTACCGTCATTCGGCATGACGCGGTACAGGACGCGACCCTCGTGCCGGAACGGCATCACACACAGCGGGTGCAGCGGCTTCCAGCCGATTACGCGGTTGCTATAGGCGCTGGGCCGCAGCAATTGCCCAAAACCGTCGCCGTGGAACAACTTGGCGGAGATCAGGTACTCCAGCGCAGCCGCGGTAGTCCATCCCTCCGACGCCTGCTCGTTGAACAGCCACCAGTATTCATGGTCGGCGCTGCGCCGGTCATTCCCGGAACGCTCGTAAATGCCGATCGGCAGGGTGGAGATCGCACCGGCCAGCAGCGATACGCATCCGTACACGGCTGAGACCCGCATGGCGGTGCTCTCTGTCACGGCTTCGCCTGACGATGACCTGTACGCAGCGCCTAGCAGGTTCACCAGCTCGTCCATCGACAGACCGTCGACAAATGAGTTCTCACCCAGTGCGCTGACGTCTGCCGGCTTGGTGGCCGCAGCACCAAGCGTCGGCTCGATCGCGGCCGGCACGGCAGGTGGCGGTTGGGATCGCCAGCCACCCAGCGCCTTTGCGATCATCTGTTTCATAAGCTATAGATTCCAGGCCCGTCTTGCGCTTCTGGGTTGCGGCTCATCAGCTCGACGGCATTGAACATGGACATCAGCGGGTCAATCTTTGCGGTTCCGCTGGCCTGTTTTGTGATCAGAATTGCGTTACCACGAGGCTCCACTTTTGCGTTGCCAACGCACCAGGCCATCATTGGCGATCCGTCGTGCACCAGCACGCCTTCTGCCAGCTTCCGTTCGGTCGTCTTGATCGTTCCACCCAAGCGCCAGCCCTGCGAGATGCCGACGATCTTGTCGCGGGGTATCTCAGCGTCCTCCAGCGCGTCCAGGATCGCGCCAAGCGCGGCCGGGTCTGCCCCGATCTGGAACAGAAGACCGTACTCCTCGACCTGCGAGACGTACTGGACCAACTGCCCAACGTCTTCGCCGATGTTCTTCACCAGCGTCAGATGACCCGCCGCAGCGAAGTCGTGCAACCGCGGGGCGATCTCTTTGCGCCGCTCCAGCACGCTTGGGTGCGCCCAGGCATGACACCATGTAAGCCACTCGCCCGTTTCGGTGTCCCGACCAACAGCGGACAGACCAAGCAAGTCGTCCAGGCCGCCCCCGTCGATGCCCATCGTCACCACCTCGGACCGCTCGATCAGCGATTCCAGCGTAATGCCGGTACGCGCCTGCTGCTGCCAGAAGTCCACGCCGGCCCAGCGGTCAGAGCGAAGCGCCAGACCGATCTCTACATTCAGGTGCTTGGCGAGGAACTGCTGCAGCGTCCCATCCGTTTTCGCCTGGTTCTTTCGCAGCTGGTCCTCCAGCCACTCCGCGCTCACAGAGCGCCCGATATTCGGATTCGTGACGTAGAAGTTAGCCGGATCCAGATACCCTTTTGACGCGATCAGCCTAGACGTGAACTCGTACAGAACAGGCAGCGTCTTTGGGTCGACGATCTTGCCGTCACGGACACCTCGCCAGTAGTCAAGTTTCTCCTTGAACACACCTGCCGGCGGATCGTCAGACTGGGTAGTCAGATAGATCACCCACCCCTCATCACGAGACACCTGGCCGCCCAACGCTTCCATGAACATTGCGCTGGCATTGGCGCGCTTGCCGAAGAGCCAGAGCTCGTCCACCAACACCTTTCCGGACTTCTTCCCGGATACGGTATCCGTGTCAGCGGCCACCACCTTCAGGCTATTCCGGGTCACCCGGTGGGTAATCGTCCGGATGTGGTCCTGAATGTGGAACATGGCCGCGAGCTCTTCGTCCTCACGGACCATGCTTGCGGCCGGCTTGAAGCTGTTGTCAGCCACTTCCTTCGTTGGCGCGAGGATCAGATGTTCTTCCTCCTCCCGCCAGCAGAGAATCAACGCGGTCAGCATGATGCCGGCCGCGATCGTCGACTTCGTGTTCTTCTTGCTAATCAGCAGTCCGTATTCCCGGATCAGCTGCTTGCCAGTCTCCGACTCGTAGCCACCAAAGATGGCCCGAACGAAATCGAACACCCACTCTTCGCTGCACTCACCAAACGTGGGCTTGCCAGGCAGATCAACAACACGCAGTTCCTTGAAGATCTGCAGCGCGCGTTCAGCTTCGTCAACGAAGATCGGCGGAGGAATGATCGACTTCCGCTCGACCAGCTTGAATTCCCAGTCAGTGCACGCAGTCGACCATTCCATACTCACACCTTCTTGCCGCCCGCCGCGACCAGCTTAGGCGGCGCCGCCGGCGCGAACCGGCTGGCCGCCTTCTTGGCATCAGCTGCCGCCTGCTCTTTCTTGCCGGTATCGCCCAGCTTCTTGTGGAAGTACGGCATTAGCTCCTTCGCTGCGAACACTCGCAGCTTGGGCTCCGTCTCGACGTCGTTCATGACCGCCTTCAGAAATGCCTTCGGGTCACCAAACCGAGTTGCCTGCTCCCAGTCGAAGGAGGCGATCGCAGTCTCATCGTCTAATGTTTCAGCTTCCAGGGTAGCCGGATCCTTACTCGGAAGCGTCTTCGCTGGTGGAGCTGGCTTCTTTGCGGCCGCCGCCCGCTTCTTTCGATCCAGGTGCGCGAGCACGTCGGGATCCTTCGCAAGACGGGAACCCGAAGCAGCCGCTGAGCTCGCGCTGTAGCCCGCTGCGATCGCAGCGTCCTTGTTGGACAGCCCTCTTCCCTTGGCCTCGGCAAATTTCTGTTTTTTGCCGGTGAGAGCCATGTTAATGCCCGCTCAAAGCGGTTCAAATGTTAAACATCGCGCATGACGTTTTCCGTTTGCGCTCAATGACTTGCGGCGTGCTCTTAACGCGGCTGCCGTGTTAAACCATTAACAAGTTCGTCGGACGGGATATTTTCTGCGCGTGAGGAAACTGGCGGTCTTGCCCCCGGCCGACCCCAGACTTTCGATACCCCCGCCCAGGCGACAAGGCCCACCGGAGCCCGCTGGCAGGCTCAACGCAGGCCGGCTGCTCGTTCCTCACGTGCCTTGCGTCCGCTGTGGCAGGGCCCGCATAGGCTCTGCCAGTTCGATCGACTCCAGAACAGTCTCTGATCACCACGATGCGGGATGATGTGGTCCACCAGGTCAGCAGCTGTCGTCCTCCCTTCCTCGTGGCAGTACACACACAGAGGATGCTCACGCAGCCACGCTGCCCGTGCTTTCTGCCACTTGTGGCCATAGCCACGCTCATTGCTACTCATCCCTCTACTTCGCCAGCCGCCACCATTCGTGATGGCCACGCGGTCCTCCTTCAGCGCGATGAGGCGAGGCTTCAGAGTGGTAAGGCGGCTCATGGCGCGAAGAAGAAACAGGTACGGCAGCCAGCGGCCGGCATACCCAAACCCGATGCAACTACCGGGAGGAGACAGGCGTGTTGGGCCACCAGACCTGCGGCCACATCCCCCACAATAGGAAGTAGGAGATAGGCAGGAACATGGCAAACCCCAAAGCAAAAAGCCCGCTGGCTTTCGCTGAGCGGGCTTTGGGTGCAATTCTGCGGCGTATCAGAATGAGGTCTATTTTCGACACATAATGTCGAAAGGTCAAGTGCAAAGTAAGGGTCGACGGACCTGATACGGGTATCCTGATGATTTTTCGGTCGCCACAACAATGACACCGCAGACCTGCATCTATTGTGACAGCCCGGGACCGTTCTCAGATGAGCATTTGTTCCCTGCAGGTTTGGGAGGGGACAATGCAAGGTTTCTGCTCAAGAACCTTGTATGTATAGAGTGCAATGAGGTGCGGTTCTCCAAGATGGAAGCGAGCTTCATGCGATCATCCCCCAACGCCTTCGCTCGCGTACTACTCCAGGAACACAGCAGACGTCGAGGAAGCAAGGTCTCCAAGCCGCGGATGGACACCAAGATGACGACCGTAGTTCTTGAGGATGGCACGGTTGCCGAGGCAGAGATTCATGCAAAGGGGCAACCAAACATGCTGATGCAGTTCTTGCTTCATCGGAACGGCGATGTCGGCTTTACTGGAGGCGCGAGCGGCAAGCCGAAAGCATTCTTAGAAAAAGCGCGCGCCATCTTCTCAACCGAGAAGATCGATTCTGTGCGGAAAATTGCTACAAACGGAAGCAACACGTATTCGATTGAATCATATCTTTGGGATGGGAACAGCTACATACCCTCTGGAAGGCATACGGGAGACAGCCCGCCAAGATCTTGTGTATGGGTCGAGCCCCTCAAAGACAATCGAGAAAGCGCCAACCACGCCAGCCCTCGGCTCTTTCAGAAGTCGACCGGTCAGCTGGTTCTCCGGGCAGCGCAGGAGGATGACGTCGGGTCCCTACTCAGCCAAGCCCGTCGAGCTGCATTTGCCGCCACCCTCCCCGATACGCTGAACTACCAGGATTCCCCGAACCCGGTCGTCCAAACTTCGCTCTCCATTAATCTTGATCACTATCGGCGCACCTACGCCAAGATAGCCATGAATTTTTTGATCTACATCTTCGAGGAAGACTACGCGAGGCACCACGCGTTCAGCCGCGTGAAGAGTGGCATCGTGCATGGAAGCCCCATGGTGGTGATCAGCCAACAAGAAAAGGACGCGTTCAGCCACGTACCGTCTGATAGACACATCGTTGCTATTTGCAGCGCGAAGGCGAAAGCCGGAAGATATGCCGTTATGGCGTTCATCCGCCTTTACGGCGGGTTGACGACAACCGTTCTGTTGTCGCGAAACGCACCAAAGCCGGTAACGACAACCCCTCTATTCATGCTGGTTGACTACAATAGTCATGAAATTGAAATTGTCGGACTGGAAGGGTTCTCCGAACGCTATAAACGAACCGACTTCTCCGAAGAGTTCAAAGCAGAAACCACCATGAATTTCATCCGCACCAATTGGCCGGATGCCCTTCCTAAGTAGAGATAGCGAGCATCGCATCCACCTCCCCCACAAGACCTCGATCGCGGAGCAACTCGTTGGCGCGTTGTAGGGCGATTGCCTGGACACCAACCGAGCCATTCACGCCCTTCGTGCCCCGAAAGTAGGCCATCAGCTTCTGGTGGTGCGTCGAGACAGTCTGTCTGTGGATCTCGCACTGCTGCGCCAGCCGCTCGATCGTCAGCTTCTTCCCGTGAATATCCCGGTGCGCACCGAAATGCCGCTCGACCAGCGTCCGTCTAAGTCTGTAGCTGGACAGGTGGCCGGCGAACAGGTAGGTGGTATGGTCAGTCAGATAGCTGATCGCGTCCGCCCACTCCACATTCGGGCGGTTGCCAGAGCAGCACGCCCTGGTGCAATCGCAGGGCAACTCGACAGGCGCGAACTGAGCAATGAGCAGCGACCGGTCGAGTTCACTGAATTCCTTCAGTTCCGCCTGGATCATCCCCGCCTGCCCTGCGCCGTCCACCCCCACCAGCCCCTTGCCGGTGCCAACATTGCCGCCGCGCATCGCCCGCGCCATCGGCGTCGGGCTGTACTGCTGCGTCGAGTACGAGAAAGCAAAGCGGAGAGCGCTGTCCGCGCTGGTGAATAGGATCTCGGTCTCGGTCATGATGGCCTGGTTATCTCGTGAAGTGGTTCTGTTGTCTTGCGCCCTGCTGCCAGCGCACCCATGGCAGGCGCACGCTAGCGTGAAACTTGGCCTCTGCCGCCGGCACGTGGTCCAACTGCGCCCGGGATTCGATGCCGCACCGCTCCAGGATGTAGGCCCTGGCCTCGCCAGCCGTCTCACACGACCTACCGGTCCTGTCTGCCACCATGCGGCGGAACTCCGGATTGCCACACCACATGCCGGCCAGCCGCGCCAACTCGCCGCCCTTCTGTCGTTCAGTCATGCTGCTGCTCCCATACCGAACAGTGCGCGGATGATCTCGTGCTGGTCTGGTGGAGGGACTGGCGCGGCCTCCCGCCGCTCGACTACCGCAACCGGCTTGCGTGCACGACACCGCTTCTGCTTTTGAGCATTGCGGCTAGAGGCGGGGTATGGAACGTCATCGCCTGGGAATGGAAGCCAGACCGGCAATGCCTTGCCCGGCCGCCCAGTCAGGTAGCGCTCCACATGGGCATAGCCCTTCTCATGTCGATAAAGCATGAGCCGCGCGATGTTCTCGCGATTTGCGCCAATGGCGTCCGCAATCTCAGCTGCGGACCGCCCTACCCCATCCGCGCAGAGCTTCTGGATAGCAATCCACTGCGGCGACTTGTCACCACGCTCATCCAGCACCCGCAAACCCAGCCTGATCGCGCGCATGTGAATACCAGTCCGTGTGCGCCCCAGTCGATCGGCAATCACCTGCCCGGACAGGCCATCTCGATAGCCCTGCTCGAGGAACTCGTCATCCTCTTTGGTCCATCTGGCAGTCATCGAACCATCCCCCACAGGATTGAGCCGGCAATGGCCAGCATCACTAGGCAAGCGAACACGTCGCAGATGTCGGCGGAGCTCATACCTTCCGCTCCTCGCTACGCCACACATTCACCGCAGATTCTGCGGCGATTAGAACCGTATTCGCCGCACGGGCAGCGAAGTGAATGTCCTCGTCGAATCCAAGGCTCCAACCCATCACCGCACCTCCTTGATCTGGATTCCCATGGCTGCCATCAGGTGACGCTTGATTCGGTATTCCTTGGTGATGACGCCCTTCACGTCCTCCACAGTCCTCTCCGCGGCGCCGCGTTCCACGTAGGTGAAGTCCGCCACGTACTTGAGCGGCGGGCGCTTCCGCCCATCGATGACCACCGCCGGTGCGAGGATGAATTCCACCTGGCGCTGCAGCTGCTGGATCTGGCCGGCCCGCTGGAGGATCCGCAGATGGCAGTAGCGCTCCAGTTCGCGCTTGCTGTCGAAAACCTCCCCCTGGAACATCACCCGCTCGTTGCCGTACTTGCTCGGTTTGTCCGCCTTACCGCTCGGACGTCCGATGCCAACTTGTCCGCCGTCGGCCGCCCCCGCTTGTTCTCCACCTTGCGCAGGTAGTCCGCGATCTCCTGCCCCGGCCTTCCTGCCAGCCACTGCACCTCGCACTCGTGCCGCCAGGCCTCGTCCGTTCGCATTTGCCCACTGCCCCCACATACTCACTTCCACCCTCCCGCCATAAGCCGCGCGTACAACCATCCCAGCGAGCCGCCCAGGAGGCTGCTCTGAAGCACTGACGCGCCGAGCAAACCCGATATGACGCCGCCCAGGACAATCAGCACGGCGGCATCAACAACGATCAGCCACCTCATGCCTGCCCCTCCGCCGGCGGATGGCCGTAGAAGTACACATGCACGTCGACGTAGATCGAACTCTTGGTGCGCAACAGGTCCGCAAGCAGCGCCTGGCGCCACGGGCCCTCGCCAGCCGCCTTGAACACGCCAACCTTGTATCGCTGGAAATCCTCGCCCGACTTTCGCGCGCGCCAGCAGGTCGCGCCCTTCGCTTCGATGCCCGTCGAGCTTTGCCACCATTCGGAGGCATCCTCTGCCGTTCCCTCGGCCACGGTCACACCTTCGTCGAGCCACCGCTGGCCGTTCAACCAGGTCGAGCAGTGCGGAATGAACTTGCCGCCCTCCTCCCGCCACTCGGCGCTGGCCGCCTGCACCGCAATCGCCGCCAGCATCTGCTCGAGCAGCGCCTCGTCGGCGGCCAGCTTGCCAAATGCCTTTTCGGCGTCCGCCTTGCCTTGCTTCCGGGGATAGGCCAGCCACAGCCGTTCGAACAAGGCCGGTGTCTTCGCGGTCTTTCCGCTCTTGGCGGACGCGCGTTGACGGTTCCCTGACGGTTCAGTTGATGGTTCTTTACGGTTAGACGGCACCTGCTGCGGGGGTTGGCGCACCTGCTGCGGGGGTACCCCGGCATTTCCTGCGGGGGTTGGTGCATCTGCTGCGCCAGCGAATTTCCTGCGCCCGTGCATTTGCTGCGCCGGTGCATCTGCTGCGGGGGTTTCCATGAGGTACTCCCCCGGCGTGAGCGTGTAGCTGGTGTGGCGACCATTCGAGCGGTCTGCCTTCAGCAGGTGATAGCGCTCCAGCCACTTGATGGCGTTCTGAACGGCGCGCTCCGAGAAACAGGTACGGCGAGAGATCGTCGGGATCGATGGCCAGCAAACGCCCTGGTCGTTGGCGTTGTCCGCCAGCGAGATCAGCACCGACTTCTGGGTCGGCGGCATTTCCAGATCCCAGCACTTGGACATGATGATGGTGCTCAAGCGGCCTCCTCAATGCGCGCCGCCGGCACGCCATACATTTTCAGGCGATATGCCGCCCACCGGTCGTATGCCTCATCCCAGCACAGGCTCTTCTGCCCCTTCGAGAAGCGTTTCCCCTGATCGAGTTCGTAGTGGCACTGGAAGCAGGCTGGCACCGTCATCAGATCATTGGCCTTGATGCTCTTCCCCTTGCCGTGCTTCAGCTGGTTGGAGTGGGCCGGCACCACGGTGTCGGGGTTGTTCCGGCAGATGCCTGGGAAGTGGAGATAGCACTGCTGGCCGTGACAGAGCATGTCCGGATGCAGCAACGGGTTGACACGGGCGGACTTGCCGTTGGCGATAACTACAACAAGGGCTGTCATTCGCAGAGTCCGTAGGCAGATGAGCACTGAGCCGGGGATTCCAGCTCAGCCATAACAAGCAAGTCGTATTGGCGTCCACCGCGGCCGGTCCGACTCCACTCCACGACTGAATGAATGGTCGACGACTGACCGGCGTGGCCCTTCGCCCCCAAGTGGAAAAACGAAACTGGGGATCGCGGGCGGCATACCTCTGACACCAACCGCTCCCATGCCGCGATGCGTTCGACCTCGGCCGGGAAGCGGCGAGCAATCTCCCGCAGCTCACCTTTGCTGCAATTGATGCAAGGCATGCAGCCCACACGGTCCATCCCCTGCAGATACAGCGGATTCGGCTTGATGCCGGCCAGCTCATGTGCCTGGAAGACGTCCTGTACCTTCCAGCGGAGGATCGGGCGGTAGTTGAACAGGCCGCCACCGACCTCCTCGAATGCCTTCACGCAAGCGCCAGTGCCCTGCAGCCGCACGCGACGGGAATGGCTCTCGTCAATGCGGACGCCTTGCCACGACCAAACGGCGTGGCCAGCGTCGAGCAGTTCGACCGCGTAGGCAGTCAATGGCTGCGTCTTGAGGTAATCGGTGCAGAACTGACGCTTCCGGGAAGGAAAGCCACCCTTGACCAGGCACATGTCCAGGTACGGATTGCCCGTCGGGTGAAGGAGCTCGAGCGCGCGCGCGGCGGCCTCTGGCGTCCAGGAGTACTTGAACTGCCGCCGACCATAGACAGCCGTCTCCGGCTCGCCGGCCGCCAGGCGCCCCAGATTGGCGCGCTTCGTTGCAAATTCGTCGGTGAAGTCAGCGCGCACCACGTCCACCTTGATCCCCAGCGCGGACGGCAGATAGCCCAGCGCGTACTCATAGGTGGCTTCGTGCTCGTTGCCGGTGTCCGCAAAGACGAACCGGCAGGCATCCTTACCGTGCTGCTCCAGCGCGAGGATGGCCGTGGCTGTACTGTCCTTGCCACCCGACATCGAGACGACGTGAACGATCGACATCAGAACAGCGCCCCCTGCGGATGCGGGCGGCGCACCGGGCGGATCGTCCTGCCAGTGACCTTGCACGCGCGCTGCGGCCCTTGCTCGAGCTGACCCAGCTGGCGCAGCTCGTTGACCCGGCCGCTGACCGTGTTGATGGCCAGGCCGGTAGCCTCGGCGATTTCCTTGAGGGAGTAGTCACGCGGCCAGACGTCGATGACTGCCATGATTTCCTGCTGGACCCGGCCCAACTGGCCAGATGACCGCATACGGTCGTAATTGCGGATGCTGGTGTGAGCGACTTGCGTGTGCATGCCCTCTCCTAGTCGTGCTGGGTGGTGGGTCTGTACTGCGCGTCCTTGAAGCCGAAGTTCCACTCCAAGTGAGCGTCTGTGCCGGGCGGCCAGTGCGGGTTATCCGCCTCGGACTCCCCGCGGCGAAAGGCTTGGGCGCCCTGCTCGCGCAGATCTGCGCGCGGCATCAGCTCGTGAATCACGCGTCGCCCTCCCTCGCGTCCCTGCCTGTCCCTACATGTCCCAGATTGGGACGCAGTTGTGCGGCCACCGTCTCGGCATACATGTGCCCGTAAGCCCCGCGCCGCACCTGGGTTCCAAGGAAATCGGCAACCGGCGTGCCCTCTTTACCGGCCCGCATGACCATGTCCGCCGCCTCTTCCGTCGAAAGCGCAACGCTGAGGATCTTCCGCTCCAGATCTGGAGTTTTGCGCTCACCACTCATGCGTGCACCTGCGTCCCAAGTTGGGCCACTTCGGCACTGACGCCAACGAGCGACACGGGCAAAGTTCCTACAGCACCACGCAACGCGAGTCGTACAGCGCGCTGGAGGGCGGCAGAGTCGGAGTCAAACCCACTCATCGCCTTGAATGCCTGGAGCGCGGCGTAGTCGTCGTCGCTGAGGCGCGTCTTAACTTCGTTGCGGTACTCGGATCGACGGGACATGGTCTTTTCCTTCCTGGTGTTGCAGCGGCAAATGCCGCGAATCGCGGGGTTCCCCCCGAGGACTTACTGATTGACTGGGCTTAGCTCGCCCAAGGTGGCAGAACGATCTGCCGGCAAAACACAGACAAATCTGCACAGAGGCAATGACAAACTCGACCGCATGTACACGTACGCCGAACGCCTCCGCTGGGCAATGCAACAGACAGAGCCGCCGACATCCCGGCGCGCTCTGGCTCAGCGCATCGGCGTCCAGTACCAATCGATTCAGTACCTGGCTGACCCGAACCGCAACGCGACCGGGAGCCGCCACACCGAAGCCATCGCTCGCGCGCTTGGCGTTTCCGCTCAGTGGCTCGCGACTGGAAAAGGCAAACCCCATCGGGGCCGACGCCAGCCAGTCGACCAACGCCCAGCACTACAGGACTGCATCCGCACAACTCGTGAACTTCTTGCGCGACTGGAACGCATCGCACAAGCACTGGAAGACGGCCAGACGGGAAACTGAGGCTCCTATTGAACGGACGCAGCCAGTTCGGGCCAGTATTCCTGCCAGTCTTCCGGACGCTGTTCCTGACGAGGCAGCCCTAGCGACGTTTCCAAAGCTCGCCAGTACTTCGCTGGAATCGGGCCACCTTTCTCGACGTAGTACGAGATCGTCTGCTGGGTCACACCCAACAGCGCACCCAACTTTTCCTGTGAGTGCGCAAGGCGGACGGCTTTTTGCCACGGACTGTCTTGCATTCGGATGCCCTATCGTGTCTACACATAGATTTGTAGCACGCTACCGTCCCTTTTGCAAGACGGCATAACAAAATGCTGTGTATGTCGACCTATGCAGACCGCCTCTACTTGGCCATGACCACGCGTGGCCTGAGCCCAAACCACGACCAGAGCGAGTTGGCTCGGCGCGTGGGAATGGGGTGCAAGCCGCAGAGCATTCAGCACCTCCTGGACCCGAACAAGAACGCGAAGTCCAGCAAGTACTCAGCTCGAATTGCCCAGGTGTTGGACGTAGATGTTCAGTGGCTGACCTATGGGACCGGCCCAGGCCCCGACGGCTTCGACGTCGAAGGGCGAGACTCCGATGGCGCTGTAATCGTCGTTGAATCCAAGCACCGCCGACCGGATGACTCTCAGGGCGCGCCCCACCAACTACTAGAGGCGACCCAGCGCCAGATTGCGCAGTCGATCCTGGCGAAGCTATCGGGATCCAGCCTGACCAAAGCCCTCGCCTACCTCCAAGAGCTGGACACACGACCCCTTGATGAGCGCCCCAACGACCAGCGCGAACCGGTAGTTGTTGCAGGCGGGAAGGCGGAACTCAAGGACGTATCCCGAAAGCGCCACTCACACGGATGACCGATCAGAAGCCCGCCTAGAGCGGGCTTTTTGTTTGCCGTAGCCATACAGAGCGATCTGCCGCCACACCGGCAAGATGCGCTGCATACCGCTTTCGCGGGGTTATTCACCCGCAGCCTTCCCGCTATCTGTGTCCCCCAGTATCGATCGCCGGGCCCTGAGAATCCGGCGGCAGAAGGGGTCTCAGCAATGGCAAAAGTAGTGAACCTTGGCGCCTATCGAAAAGATCGGCTCTCAAGGCATCGCCCGCCGGTACCACCGGGGGCGCAGGACGACATGATCGTCATCCGTCGATGCGAGGACGGAACCTACATCGCGCAAATGTTTGGGGCATACGCGAGCTCCTCCCTCTTGGCTATGGAACACGCGAGCGACTTGGCGTCGACGCTCGCTCGGAAGGAGCGCCTCCGCTAGAAAACAAAATTTTCTGTTTGGTTCTTGCCGAACTACATATTTGTTTGTAGACTCCCCTCATCGTTACACAAAACGGGAGATGAGGGGATGGACCTGCTCGTACCTATCGGAATCATGTTGTGGACGCTCGGCGTTGTCGCTGCGTTCGCTTTCGCCTCGTCGCGCGGGTGGGTCTGAGTCATGGCCAAGTTCCCCACTCACGATCAGATCCTTGCAATGCCGCTCCGTAAGCAGGCGGTTGCCTGGGAAGAGGCCCGTCATCGCAGCCGCCTGAAGGATCTGCAGAAGGCAGACGCCGCGCTGGCGTTGCTTGAAGCCGAGCACGCAGCACTGAAGGCCGCCGGCTACACGCTCTACGGCAGCCAGGTCGACGGCCGCTTTTTTGATAGGGGCGCGATCTCCATCTCCACATCCTCAGTCTTCGACGCTGATGCGCGCCTGTACAAGGCACTCCTTGTTGTCGGCTTCAAAGAAGTGGAACGCGACGAGAGCATCTGGACCCGCATCACTCTCAAGAAGGGGCGCCTGCGCGTGCGCATCTCCATCGACGCGAAGGCCCTTGCTCGCATCGAAGCCGAGAACACGTCGGAACCTGCTGCCACGTCTGCGGAGGCCGCATGACACCCGATCAAGCCTCCCTGCGCCAAGCGGCCGTCACCAACTGCAGCGCCGATCTGCTCCGCGAGCTGCAGCACGCCCACCGGATCATCCAGAACGGCCTGCAGCTGATGTCCGTTACCCAGAAAGACGTCTGGGCTGAACGCAACGCCCGCGACGGCGTCGACGGCAAAGGCACCACCCGCTATCACGAGCGCGCGGCCGTCATCGCAAGAGCCACCGGGAGCGCAGCGTGAAGCTCCTCCGCGCCATCGGTTTCTGGTTTGCTGTTGCATTCAGCGCCATCGCCCTGTCCGGCATCTACGCCGAACTCAATCCGGACGCCCCTACCGCTACCCCTATCTGGAGGCAGTCATGAATCCCGACATTACCTGGGAGGAGTACGTGCGCGCCCGTCGCGCCGAAGGCTTCAAGGTCACCGGCCGCTGGATCAATGGCGCGCCCGTCCTGGTGCGCCTGCACTGACCCGATGCCGACTTTAACCACCGTCCTCGCCGTTGCGCCGGCCCTGCTTGCACCATTCGTCGCGCTCGGCGTGGGCGCCTATCTCAATCACCGCTGGATGCAACGCCAAGCACAAACCACCGCGGTCAGCCCACACACGATGCTCGACCGCGTCATCCGGCTGATCGATACCAGCGCCCTCAAGTCTGCCGAGATCGAGCTCGTCCGCAGCCTGAAGGAGCGCCGCAACCGCAGCCAGGTGGTCAACGTCACCGCCGCTGAATTCGAAATGATCAAACAGATCCACGGGAGACTGTACCGATGACCTGCACCCAGGCCAGATTTGAAAGCGATGTCGCCAAGCACGCAATGACCGTCATCCGTGATGATGGCGTCAACCGGCACATCAAATTCCGTCAGCCCGATTCCAGTAGCTACTGGTTCGAGATCCTGACGTGGCACGGCACTCTTTGTATCAAGGGCGACTGCGGCACGTACGTGTTCTCGCGTCTCTCTGACATGTTCGAGTTCTTCCGCACGGACGACCGCGGCGACCCCACCAAGCTCTACATCAACGAAGGCTATTGGTGCGAGAAGCTGCAGGCAGTTTCCTGCGATGGATATGGGAACGGCGCGGCGAAGCGCTTCGATGCCGAGACTTTCGAAAAGCGCGTCAAGGAACGTATCGACGACTACTGCGAAGGCCGCGGTATCTCGGCGGAACTAAAAGCCGAGCTGTTGCAGGAGGTGCAAAACGACGTCCTGGACTATGCCTGCGACGGGGATACCAGCGTCTGGTCACGCCTGAACGACTTTGAAGACAAGGATTTCCCGCGCCTGTTCGAGGATTGCTGGGAATGGAACTGCGACGAGTACACCTTTCGATTCATCTGGAATCTGTACGCCATTGCTTGGGCAATCCGCCAGTACGACGCTGCCATGGCGCCGGCAAAGGAGGCCGCATGATCCGCCGCCTCTTGCTCGCATACTCCGCTGGCCGCCCCTGCAAGATCATCTGCGAGGCCGACCGCCCCTACCTGGAGCGCTACTTCGTGTGCGCGCTCTTCGGTATCCGCTTCTACCTGCACCGCTTCGTCGGGTCTGACCCCGATCGTGGTCTCCACGACCACCCGTGGCGCTGGGCCATGTCCTTCATCCTGCGCGGCTGGTACTACGAGGCCACCCGCAGCGGCACGCGTGCTGTGCGCTGGTTCAACTTCCTGACCGGTGACACGTTCCATCGCGTGATCCTGGCTCCCGGCCCGCTGATCGGTGTCCATACGCCGCGCGAGGTCTGGTCGCTGTTCATCGTTCCGGCCAAGGACGTCAAACCATGGGGCTTCCTGCGTGATCGCGGTGCCGCCGGCGGCCAGGTGTTCACGCCCTTCGACTATGGCGCCAGCGGGAAGCCTGCTCAGTGGTGGAAGCATGCACCCAAGGGCCGCGACGCAGTCGGTCGGCAACCGAACTGATCGAGGGTCGAACCATGATCATGAAACATAGCGCCGAGCTTGATGGCCAGGTTCGCCGCGCGCGCTCCGACAAGATGAGCCGGAGGGCAACATGCTAAACGCCGGCCACGCGAAGCAAACGGCAGCGAAACAGGCGGTGCTCGACAGCATCATTGCCTTCGTCGGCGCGCACGGTACGGCGACGATCGAGCAGATCAGCAAGCATTCAGGCGGGACCGATGGAACGACCCGGAAGCGCTTGCAAGAACTGCGCAATGCCGGGCTCGTCTACATCGCCCGGTGGATATGGGTCGACAACTACACGCATCAAGTCGCTGCGTTCGCAACCGGATGCCAGCCAGATGCACCGCAGCCACGCGGGGAGAAGCGATTGCTCTCCATCGTCAAGCACTTGTCTGCGGAGGAACAGGCAAGCGAAGAGGCGCAACAGCGTCACGCGAAGCACATGAGGACATGGACGCCGCACCGAGATGTGGCTGCCGCATGGTTCTAAGGAGAAGAAAATGACCGACAACACCAACGCCAGCGAATTGCTGCCGTGCCCGTTCTGCGGCGGTGAGGCGGGGGTAATGCAACAGTCCAAGGTTAATTGGGCTGTCATGTGCCATGTCTGCGGCGCTGAAGGTGGATGGGGAAACGCAACTGACGCTATCGAGCAGTGGAACCGACGCGCCGCCCCGCAGCCGCAAGGTGGGGCGCTGCTTGAAGCGTTTGACACGGCGTACATGAAAGCCGCCCAGACGAGTCAGCCATCCGACTGGCACGAAGCCGCATTGATGGCGCGTCAATGGCGCAACTCTGTTCTTTCCGCCCCGAGCGCCCCGCAACAGGCGGGGGATGGGCTGACGGATGAGCAGATTTTCGACATGGCGGATAGGTTCGCCCGCAACACCTTCTGGGAAGAAGAGGAACTGAAGGAAGTCACCTTCACGCCGCAAGGGCTGACGCGGTTTGCTCGTGCCGCCATCCTCGCCGCCCCTCGCCAGCCCGCGACCTTCGACGCTGAAGCCCTGATCCGTGCGTGTGTGCCCGGTGGGTCGATCTGCGATCCTCAGCAGGTTGCGGACGCGATTCGAGCATATGCCGCCCCTCGCCAGCCTGGGGAAATGGGCGCGGGGGTGCAGCCAACTTGCAGCGTATTCGATGACATGCTGCGTTCGCTGGAGCACGTCGAGTGCGTATATCGCCTGAACGTGGTGAAGGATGGCGAGCCCAGCAGCACGCTAGATAACCTGCAACGTGTCATTGCTCGCGCAAAGGCCGCATCGGCGCAGCAGGATGAGCGCGAGGCGTTGGGCGAATCGAATCGCCTGCAATTCCTGATGAATCGCTATCCCGGAACAGTGGAATTCAAGCGGTCAACCGTTCTGGCCATCATGCGCCAGTTTGGCGAGGCGTTGCTCGCCCAGCAGGTACAGGCCGATGCGGGAGCAGTGCCATTCGGCTACGCGCAACCATCAGGCGGTAACTACTTCACGCGGACCAAGCGCATTGCCGACAGAATCGGCGGCCTTGTGCCCATCTACACCCACCCTGCGGGAGAGAGCGACAAGAGGGATACGGAGCGGTATCAATGGATGATCGAACACGTCCATACACACCGCCTGTGGGAACGCAAAGAAGCATGGTTCTGCTTGCCGAACAACGCCACCGAAGGGCGTGGCTATAGCACTGCAAGCGCCGCCATCGACGCCGCCATGTCCCGCGAGCAGTCGGGAGGGGGAGAGGCGTGATGGAACTGGATCGCTGCTATCAGGGCGACTGCCGCCGCGTTATGCGATCGCTAATCGCCGACGGCGTGCGCGTGCAGTGCATCGTCACGAGCCCGCCGTACTGGGGGCTCCGCGACTATGGCGTCGACGGACAGCTGGGGCTGGAGGCCTCCCTGCCAGAATTCATCACCAGCATGGTGGAGGTCTTCGACCTCTGCCGCCAGCTGCTGACCGACGACGGAACACTGTGGCTGAACATGGGCGACAGCTATGCCGGCACGCGCGGTGCAGCATGGGGACCGTCGCCGGCCGCAACCGAAGCACGAGCGATGATCGCCAGCCGCCGGCGTGATGACGCGCCGATTCCGCGCAGCGACGTGCGCGTGGAAGGTCTGAAACCGAAGGATCTGGTTGGTCAGCCGTGGCGCCTCGCCTTCGCGCTGCAGGATGCCGGCTGGTGGCTCCGGCAGGACATCATCTGGCACAAGCCCAATCCCATGCCGGAGAGCGTGCGCGATCGCTGCACCAAAGCGCATGAATACCTGTTCCTGATGACGAAGAGCGAGAAGTACTTCTATGATCAGCAGGCGGTGCTCGAGCCGGTCAGCTCGAACACGCACGCCAGGCTGTCGCAGGACGTGCAGGCACAGGTTGGCAGTACGCGCGCCAATGGAGGCGCCAAGACGAACGGCAACATGAAAGCCGTGGGCCGCACTCCGGCAGGGTGGGCGACCGGTACAGATCGCAAACACGAAGAGATCGACGGCCGCTACACGGCAAAGCGGAAAGTCTATCCCGGCACTGGCGTCGGCTTTGGCCGAGGATATGACGCCGAGCCGAAGCCGCGCGTGAAGAACAATGCGAGCTTCAACCAGGCCATGGCAATCATGCCGACCGAGCGCAACCGCCGCTCCGTTTGGACCATCCCGACGCAGTCATACAGCGGCGCGCATTTCGCCACTTTTCCCGAAGCTCTGGTCGAGCCATGCATCTTGGCCGGCAGCCGGCCCGGCGACATCGTATTCGATCCGTTCATGGGCTCCGGCACGGTGGCCAGCGTCGCGCAGCGGCTCGGCCGCCGCTGGCTGGGTGCCGAACTGAACCCGGATTACATCTCGCTGCAGACCGAGCGCACGCGGCAGCCGGGACTGGTGCTCGAAGCACCTTCCGTTTAGACCAAATTATTCAGAACCACAAATTTCCATCCATGATCCCCGCCTACCCTCTCTGCTGGCCCGAAGGCTGGCCACGCACGAAAAGCTATGCCCGCCAGGCTGGACGCTTTAATTCGCGGCGGAACTCGAAGTTCTCAGCGGAACTGACTGTCATGCAAGGCGTCGAGCGCGTTCTCGATGAACTGGGGAGGCTCAGCATCTGGCGTGACGATATTGTGATCTCAACCAACATCACGACACGCCTCGATGGTCTGCCGCGATCGGATCAGAAGGCGCCTGAAGATCCCGGCGTGGCCGTGTATTGGGAAACGAAGAATGGCGATCGACGCGTCATGGCGATCGACCAATACCGGAGGGTTGCCGACAACCTTGCCGCGATCGCCGCGACGTTGGAAGCGCTGCGTGCGATCGAGCGGCACGGTGGCGCGCAAATCCTCGACCGGGCATTCACCGGTTTCACGTCGCTGCCCTCGCCGGCAGCCGCGCGCACCTGGCGCGAAGTGATCGGCGTCCCCGCTGCGGAGCGAGACCTGGCCGCTGTCCGTGCGGCGTATCGCCGGCGGGCCCAGGCCGCTCATCCGGACCGCCCCGGTGGCTCGCACGACGAGATGGCCCAGCTCACAGCCGCCATGCGGCAGGCAGAACAGGAATTGCAGTGACCGAAGCAGCGCAACGCATCATCGAACTGACCGCCCGCCACTGGGGGCTGAGATAGGACGCCATGGTACGCTTTGTAACAATCGCCAAGTTCTGCGAACTGACCGGCCTCACGGCGGCAGCTGTCTACACGCGGAAATGCAAGGGCATCTGGCCCGAGGGCGGCGTCTGGCGCTATGCCCCTGGCTCGAAGAAAATTCTGATGGACCTCGCCGGATACGAAAAATGGGTCGAAAAGGGACAGGAGTCGCTATCGTTTCAGACTCCAGCTATGAAATCACCTTCCCTTTCAAGGGGAAGCGGTGTCGCGAGCGTATCCGGACGAAGCCCTCGCCTGCCAATACTCGAAAGCTAGAGCAGTTCCGCGCCGCGATCATGCACGCGATCGAGAAAGGCGAGTTCAACTACGCCGAGACCTTCCCCCAGTCCAAGCATGCGGCGGAACTGGCGGAGCGTCCCGGCGACGCCCTCACGGTCGAGTCCTATTTCGACACCTGGCTGAAACGGAAGAAGGTCGAGCTCAAGGCCTCCACCTACACCGGCTATGAGCTGATCGTGAACCGCTGGGTCATCCCCAAATTTGGCAAGCTGCCGCTCTCCGAGCTGAAGCGCGCAGCCATCCGGGATTGGCTGGCAGTCATCGATGACGCCAAGGAAAAGAAGGTCTCCAACAAGCGGCTGTCGAACATCCAGAGCTGCATGCGCTCCGCCCTGGGCGATGCTGCCGCCGACGAGATCATCGATGCAAACCCCATCGCCGGCTACACCTACGCCCGCGCCGAGCGCCCGGCGCCGGATGGCGAGGACACCGACGAAATCGACCCGCTGTCGCCCGCCGAGCAGTCAGCCGTGCTGGAAAAGCTGCGTACGGGCGACTCCAACATGATCCAGTTCGCCCTGTGGACCGGCATGCGCACGTCCGAGCTGATCGCGCTGAACTGGTCCGACATCGATTTCGTGGAGGGCTATGTGCGCGTCCGTCGCGCGCTGACCCGTGAAGCCAAGGGTGTGGTTGAGTTTCCCAAGACGAACGCCGGGCGCCGCGACATCCGCCTGCTGGCGCCGGCCGCCGCCGCGCTGGAGGCGCAGAAGCCACTCACCTTCTTGGCTGAGTTGGACGGGCCAGTTTTCAAGACGAACGCGGGGGAGCGGTTTTCGGGGTCGCACCAGATCTGGCGCATCTGGCGGTCAGCGCTGAAGCGCGCCGGCGTCCGGTACCGAAACCCGTACCAGACCAGGCACACGTACGCCTCGATGATGCTGTCGGCCGGGGAACACCCGATGTGGGTGGCAAAGCAGATGGGGCACGCTGACTGGACGATGATCGCCCGCGTGTATGGCCGCTGGATGCCGTCGGCTGACGCCGAGGCGGGGAATCGGGCCGTGAAGAAGTTCGCTGCAAATGCTGGCAAAAATGCTGGCAAATCGGCAGCCAAACCGGCAAAAACTGGCTAAATTTTTGCCAGTATCAGCAGCCTAGAGCATTGATTTATAAGGAAATCTTGGTGCGAGGGAGGGGACTCGAACCCCTACACCATTGCTGGCGTCAGGACCTAAACCTGGTGCGTCTACCAATTTCGCCACCCTCGCGGTCCTTGGACGGTGGTCGACAAAGCAAAAAAGGCGGCTGGAACTGCCCGCCTTTTCTTGCTTGCGGCGACTAGGCGCCGGGACACCGTCCGTGCCGCTGGCGTAACTTCTGCCTGCGGCGCAATAAGGAAGCGGATTGTAACGCAAGGCGGCAGGGGAATCCAGTCCCCTGCCCGCCCTGCGGGCATCCTGCGCCGTGATCAGTGGCGGGCGCGGATGAAAGCGATCACCAGTACCGTCGCGCAGGCTTCCAGTGCGGCCACAAAGTACAGGCCGCCGGCCAGTTGGCCGGTGCTGGTCTTGAACCAACCAATCATGTACGGCGCCACGAAGCCGGCCAGATTGCCAATCGAGTTGATCAGCGCGATGCCGCCTGCGGCTGCGGTGCCGGCAAGGAATGCCGACGGCAGCGACCAGAACACCGGGAAGGCGGCCAGGATGCCGATGGAGGCGATCGTCAGCGCGATCAGGGCCAGCACGGCGCTGTGGAGCAGGAAGCCGGTCAGCGTCAGGCCCACGGCTGCCACCAGTGTTGCCATCGCGCAGTGCATGCGGCGCTCGCCGGTGCGGTCCGAGTGGATACCGTTGAGGACCATGGCGATGGTGCCGGCCACGAACGGGATTGCGGAGACCAGGCCGATTTGCAGGTTGCCCTGTACGCCGAGTTCCTTGATGATCGATGGCGACCAGAATGCGATGGTGGCGTTGCCGCTGACGACGCAGAAGTAAATCGCCGCGCAGATCCACACGCGTGCATTGGCGAAGGCGTCCTTGAGGGACGAGTGCTTGTTGGGGTCACGCGCCTCAGCTTCCACGTCGCGCGTGACGATGGTCTGCTCCTGCTGCGTCAGCCACTTCGCGTTGACCGGTTTCTCCGGCAGATACATCAGCACCGCGATGCCCGCCAGCACCGAAGGGATCCCTTCGATCACGAACAGCCATTGCCAGTTGGCCAGGCCATCCACACCGTCCATCGCGCTCATGATGAAGCCGGCCAGCGGGCCGCCCACCACGCCGGCAATTGCGAACGAGGTCATGAACAGGCCATTGATGCGTGCGCGACGCGCGGCCGGGAACCAGTACGTCAGGTACAGCACCACGCCCGGGAAGAAGCCCGCCTCGAAGACACCGAGCACGAAGCGCAGCGTATAGAACTGCATCGGCGTCTTCACGAAGATCATCGCCATCGACGCCAGGCCCCAGAGGATCGTGATGCGCGCCAGCGTCTTGCGGGCGCCGATCTTCTCGAGCAGCAGGTTGCTCGGCACCTCGAACAGAAAGTAGCCGATGAAGAAAATTCCCGCGCCCAGCCCGTACACGGCCTCGCTGAACTGCAAGTCCTGCAGCATCTGCAGCTTGGCAAAGCCGACGTTGACGCGGTCGATCCAAGCCAGGATGAACAGGAAGACCAGGAAAGGGATCAGGCGCACGGTAATCTTGCGATACGCCTCGTTGCGTTGCTGAGCCAGTTCCGCGGCAGGCAGGCTCTCCGGGGCGCCAGGGGCGCCGCTCATCACGATGGACATCTGTGACTACTCCTTGGGTGTGGTGGGCGGGGCCGCGCTGCGTTGGCGCGGCCCTCTCGGTCTTGCGTTGTGCTAGCCGTGGGATCCGGCGGAAAGAAGGATCAGCGCATCAATCGAAGGCGCGTTCGATGGCCGCGGCCACCTGCAACACGCGCGCGTCACTGCCATGCAGGCCGCACACGCCGAGGCCAATACCTTCGCCGGCTGGCAGTGTCGCCGCACAGCCGTCGAGGAAATTGATCACGCTTGCATTGCGAAGCACCAGGCCGTTGACCGCGAAGAAGTCTTCGTCGCGTTCGAGGGCATCGAGACGCGGCGGGCGTACGGCCACGGTCGGCATCAGCCATGCATCGGCGTCACGCAGCAAGACGGCGGCACGCTGTTGCATCGCGCATCGCGCGGCCAGCAAGTCGATGTAATCCGCCGCCGACTGCTTCTCGCCCCGGCGAATGCGCTGTGCCACTCGTTGGTCGTACTGGTCACCCTTGGCCGCCAGCAATGTGCGATGCCAGGCCCACGACTCGGCCGCGGTCAGGCCTCCACCGCCATTGATCTCCGGCAGGCGGCGCAGTTCGGGGAAGTCGAATGGAACGATCGTGGCGCCCTGGGCTGACAGCCTTGCCAGTGCGGCTTCGAACGTCTGCGCCACTTCCGGGTCGAGACCATCGCAGACGAAATCGCGCGTCACGTAGAAGCGCAGTCCACGCAGGTCCGCCGCGCGGGTATCCAGCGTCTCGCCGCTCAGCACCGCATCCATCGCCACGCAACAGGCAACCGAGCGCGCCAGCGGCCCTGCGGAGTCGAGCGACGTCGACAACGGCACTGCGCCGTCCAGCGGCACGCGACGCGCCGTCGGCTTGAAACCAGTCAAGCCGCAGAATGCCGACGGAATGCGGATCGAGCCGCCGGTATCGGTGCCGAGCGCAGCGACAGCCATGTCCTCGGCCACGCTCACCGCGCCACCCGATGTCGATCCACCGGCAACACGCTCGGGGTCGAACGGCGTGCGCGGCGTGCCGTAGTGCGGATTCAGCCCCAGGCCCGAGAACGCGAACTCGCTCATATTGGTACGGCCGATCAGCACCGCGCCAGCGGCACGTAGTCGCGCCACGGCGGGCGAGTCAGCCTGCGCCGGCGCACCACCGTCGAGGGCCTTCGATCCGGCACGCGTGACCTGACCGCGAACGTCGAACAGGTCCTTGATCGAGATCGGCAGCCCGGCCAGCGGCGAGGCCACAAGGCCCACGCTGCGCGCCTGATCGGCCGCACGTGCCTGGGCCAGCGCGCCCTCTGCATCGACCGTCATGAAGGCCGATCCGCCCCCCTGCTGATGCCGGGCGATATTAGCCAGCGCGGCCTCGGTCAGCGCCACGCTCGTGGTGCGGCCTGCAGCCAGCGCTGCGGCCAGTTGGGCAATGGTCGGCGCGCTCATTCGGCCACCGCCAGTGATTCCACGCGATATGCATGGCGCAGCGTGCGGTTGCGCACGGGGTCGTGCAGTTCCACTTCAAACGCTTCGCCATGGCCCAGATCGCCGATCACTGCCTGCGTGCCGCAGAACATTGCGGTGCCCACGGGCAATTGCGCCTCGCCGGTCAGGCGCTGGATCAGGTCGCGCGGGTCCAGCAGGCGCGTCACCTTGCCTTCCTGATATAGCGAGCGCTGACCATCGCGCACGCGCCAGCAACGCATTTCCAGCACGTCCCAGTGGTCGGCCACCTCGTCAAAACGCCAGACTTCGCGGCCCATCGGCTTGGCGCACAACTGCTTCGACACCGTCACGTCATACGCCTCGACCTTGCGATCGGTGTGATCGGAACCGATGCCGATATAGAGTCCGTCTGCGCCCTGCAGCAGCACGAACTCGGTTTCGCCCGAGGAATCGTCGCGCGGCACTTCGAGCACGTCGTCGGTGGTCAGCAGCGAGGCGGCCAGCGGATAGAACGTCGGCACGGTTGCGGGCGGCTTGACGCCGAGCGCCTTGAGTTCGTCGATATGGTGCTGGACGGCGTCCATGTCGCGGCCGGTCCAGCCAGCGATGATCAATCGTTCGATGTCGAGGGCGAGCGCGCCCCCGCCGGCTACCTGAAGATGCAGTGTCGGCATTGCGTACTACCTTGTTACGAGGGGAAAAGGGTCGGTCAGAGTGTCCGGATGATGTTCTTCCGGAATTCGTCGATATGTTCGCGGATGGCCTCGCGCACCGCCGGCACGTCGCGCCGCTCCAGGGCGTTGACGATCTCCAGATGCTCCTGGTAGACGTTCTCCAGGTGCTGCGGATCCGACAGTGAGAGGAACCAGAAACGCGCCTGCTTCTCATGCAGGCCGCGCAGTAGATCGGCCAGCACGCGGTTGCGCGAGGCGGCCGACATCGCCGTGTGGAACTTCAGGTCCAGCGCGGCCAGCGCCGGGATATCGCGCCTGGCGATCAACTCGGGCGAGCGGTCGACGATGTCGCGCATCGCCTTGAAATCGCTGTCGTGACCGCGTTCGCAGGCCAGGGTGGCGCACAGCACCTCATTGGTCGCGCGCACTTCGATCATGTCGAGCACTTCATTGAGCGACAGCGGCGTCACCAGCACGCCCTTGCGCGGCAGGATCGATACCAGCCCTTCCACCTCCAGGCGATGCAGCGCCTGATGCACGGGGGTACGACCAAGACCGAGCAACGCGGCCACCTGGGCCTCGTTCAGCGGCTCGCCGGGCCGGAACTCGCACGAGATGATGCGACGCTTGATCTCGGTGTATGCGTGTTCGCGCATGGCCGCGCCGCTCTGGGCGGGGGTCGGGATTGTGGGTTCGGCGTCGGCTGCGCCGACCAGTCGGATGGGATTCGCCACGGCAGATCGGAATCTGTTTGATGTTGCAGTGATACTAGTGTGATATTTCACTGAGCACAACCCGAGAAATTGTAGGGGTAAACACCAAGCAGCTTCGCAAATAGGCCGGCTCACGTATCATGGGCAATCGGTCTGAAATCGATAATCGATTCGACCGCATCTTGGTGCAATACATCTACATCGTGGTGCAGCGGGTCACGCCGATGGTGCCAACTTCAGGTCCAAGACCATGACCACCGACGACAAAGAACGCCCCGACCCGCTGTTCAACCAGTCCCTTGAAAAGGGCCTCGAAGTACTGCGTGCATTCAGCGCCGTGCATCGCACGCTGACGTTGGCCGAGCTGGCAGCACTGACAGGCATGACCAAGAGCTCCGCCCAGCGCACGATCCACACGCTGGAGCGGCTCGGGTACGTCGACAAGCATCCCCAGACGAGGCGTTTCCGGCTGACGCCCAGAGTGATGGAGATCGGCTACAACTACCTTGCCGCAGACGCCCTGATTCCGATCGCCAGCCCCTACCTCTCGCAACTGGCCAATGCCAGCGGCGAGACCGCCAACCTGACCGAGCCTGTCGGCCTGGAGATGGTCTACATGGCGCAGCTCGTGACCGCCAAGCACATGCCAGTGCTGACGCCGGTGGGCATGCGGATTCCGATGTACTGCACAAGCTCGGGACGCGCTTACCTGAGCACGCTGCCGGACGAACGCGTGCGAGCGATGCTTGAAGCGTCCGCGCGCACGCCACGCACACCGGTCACGCTGACCGACGTCGAGACCATCTTCGAGCGCGTCGTGGCATGCCGCACCGTCGGTTATGCGTGCAACGAGGAGGAACTGTTCCTGGGCGACATGGGAATTGCCGCGCCGGTGGTGAACAGCCGTGGCGAGGCAGTGGGAGCGGTCCATGTTTCGCCACCAGCCAGCCGCTGGACCATGGTCGACGCGCAGAAAAAGCTCGGCCCGCTGGTGGTCGAATGCGCGTGGGCGATCTCGCGATCGATCGCCCACTGAGCCGGCAGGCGCTTATCGCGCGTGTTCCAGCATGGCTCGCAGCAGGACGTTGGCACCGGCTTCGATATGCTCGGGCAGCGCATCCTCCAGCTCGTTATGGCTGATGCCGTCCTTGCACGGTACGAAGATCATGCCGGTGGGTGCGCGCTGTGCAACGTACACCGCATCGTGTCCGGCGCCACTGACCACATCCATGTGCGGCAGATCCAACCCAACCGCCGCGCGGCGAACGCTATCGACGCACGCCGGTGCGAACAGGCAGGGTTCGAACTTGACCACCTGCCGAATCTCCACGTCTACGGCCGCCGCATCGGCAATACCGGCGAACGCCCCACGCATCGCTGCGTCCATCCGGTCAAGGCCATCTTGCGAGAGATGACGAACATCCACCGAGAAATCCACGCGCCCTGGTATCACGTTGCGCGAGTTCGGCGTGACCTCCAGGAAGCCCACCGTGCCGCGGCCATGCGGCGCTTCGTCGCGCGCAATGCGATTCACCGCCTCGATCATGCGCGCCGAAGCCAGCAGCGCGTCGTGACGCAAGGCCAGCGGCGTCGGGCCTGCATGCGCATCCTGGCCGGTGACCGTCACGTCGTACCATTGCTGCCCAAGTGCCCCCGATACCACGCCGATCGGTAGGCCAGCCGCCTCCAGGACTGGCCCTTGCTCGATATGCGCCTCGAAGTAGGCCGAATACATGCCACCGGGCACTTCACCCGCACGCTGCGTGCCGCGATAGCCGATAGCTGCGAGCGCATCACCAACACTCACGCCGTCTCGGTCTTGCTGCCGTCTGGCGAACTCCGCATCGAATACGCCCGCGAATACGCCCGATCCCATCATCACGGGCGTAAAGCGCGTGCCTTCCTCGTTGGTCCAGATCGCCACCTCCAGCGGTGCACGTGTGGCAATGCCCAGATCGTTGAGCGTGCGCATCACTTCCAGACCCGCCAGCACGCCGAAATTGCCGTCGAACTTGCCGCCGGACGGTTGGGTATCGATATGGCTTCCCGTGGCCACCGCTGGTGCGGTGGGGTCTGTGCCGGCACGTCGTGCGAACACATTGCCGATCTCGTCCACGCGCACGTCGAGCCCAGCCTCGCGGCACCAGCTCGCCACGAGGTCGCGGCCCTTTCGGTCGTCTTCGGTCAGCGCAATACGGCACACGCCACCCTTAGGCGTGGCGCCGAGCGCGCCCAGATCCATCAGCGATTGCCACAGGCGTGCGCCATTGATGCGAGGAGTGAATTGCGAATCCATGTCTGTGTTGTCTGCAGTGAGTGAACATCAACCTGGGTACGAGCAAGAAGCAGACCACTGACAGGTGCGGACAGTCTCGGCCATGACCACCCGTCGATGGTGCATGGCCACTGGCACATCAATTGCTTGACGGAGCGATGTCCATCCACAGCCCATTCCGTTTCAGGAGCCCCGCCCGTGACCTACTCCACGCCCTCCCATTCGAAAGGCCTTTCCGCCGCGATTCGCACTGTCTCCGCCGCCGTCACGTTGTCGCTGCTGGCCCTGCCCGGCGCCGCGATGGCCGAGAAGGTGCTCCGCATCGGCATGACGGCCGCTGACATCCCGCGCACACTCGGCCAGCCCGACCAGGGTTTCGAAGGCAACCGGTTCACCGGCATCCCGATGTATGACGCACTCACCCAGTGGGACCTGTCGAAGAGCAACGGCCCAAGCCTGCTGATTCCCGACCTGGCAACCGAATGGAAGGTCGACGACAAGAACAAGACCGAATGGACGTTCAAGCTGCGCCCAGGCGTGACGTTTCACGACGGCACGCCGTTCAATGCCGATGCCGTGGTCTGGAACGTCAACAAGGTGCTCGACAAGACCGCGAAGCAGTTCGACCCCAGCCAGGTTGGTGTCACCGCATCGCGCATGCCCACGTTGCGTAGCGCGAAGAAGATCGATGACATGACCGTGCAACTCGTCACGTCAGAGCCGGATTCGTTCCTGCCGTACAACGTGTCGAACCTGTTCATGGCGTCGCCGACCCAGTGGGAGAAGAAGTACGCGGCGGTCCCTGCCTCCGTGACCGAGCCGGCGGAGCGCAGCAAGCAGGCATGGGTGGCCTTTGCGGCAGATGCATCGGGCACGGGCCCATTCAAGATGACCCGATTCGTCCCGCGCGAACGCCTGGAGCTTGCCAAGAACCCCGCCTACTGGGACAGCAAGCGGGTGCCAAAGATCGACAAGGTCGTGATGCTGCCGATGCCCGAGGCCAATGCACGCACCGCGGCACTGCTGTCAGGCCAGGTGGACTGGATCGAGGCCCCGGCACCTGATGCCATCGCGCAGATCAAGAGCCGTGGCTTCGATGTGTACGCCAACGCGCAGCCGCACATGTGGCCATGGCAATTGTCATTCGCGCCGAATTCCCCGTGGCTCGACAAGCGCGTGCGCCAGGCCGCGAACCTTTGCGTGAATCGCGCCGGCCTGAAGACACTGCTCGGCGGCTACATGGCCGAGGCCAAGGGCATCGTCGAAGCCGGAAACCCGTGGTGGGGCAATCCGGCATTCACCATCAAGTACGACCCCGCGGCCGCGCGCAAGCTGATGACGGAGGCCGGATACTCCGCCGCCAAGCCGGTGAAGGTAAAGGTCCAGGTATCCGCATCGGGCTCCGGCCAGATGCAGCCGCTGCCCATGAACGAGTACGTACAGCAAAACCTCAAGGAGTGCTTCTTCGACGTGGACTTTGACGTCGTCGAATGGAACACGCTGTTCACGAACTGGCGCATTGGCGCGAAGGACGCGAGCGCGCATGGCGCCAACGCGATCAACGTGAGCTTTGCGGCGATGGACCCTTTCTTTGCCATGGTCCGCTTCGTCAGCACGAAGACGCAGCCGCCGGTTTCGAACAACTGGGGCTACTTCGGCAACGCGGAGTTTGACAAGCTGATCGAGACCGCGCGCACCTCGTTTGGCGAAAAGGAACGAGATGCCGCGCTGGCAAAACTCCACGCGCGCATCGTTGAAGAAGCGCCATTCGTGCTGATCGCCCACGATGTGGGCCCGCGAGCGATCTCCCGGAAGGTCAAGGGGGTGGTGCAGCCGCAGAGCTGGTTCATCGATATCGCGACGATGTCTATCGATTGACGGACTCGCCGCAGTGCCCTCCTCCGCGGAAGGGGGCACTTTCCCGCGCCAACGTATTTGCCTATTCCGCAAGCCGGCCATAGACCATGACTTACCTGCTTCGCCGCATCGCATATGCCCTGCCGATCCTGCTTGGGGTCGCCCTGCTCTGCTTCTCGCTGGTCCACATTGCTCCCGGCGATCCCCTTGTGTCGGTGCTGCCACCCGATGCATCCGAGGATCTGCGGCGACAACTGACCGCGCTGTACGGGTTCGACAAGCCGTTTCTCGAGCAATTCCTCCATTGGCTGCTGCGCGCGCTGCATGGGGACCTCGGTACGTCGATCGCCACGAACCGGCCGGTGATGAGCGAGGTGTCGGTAGCCGTCGTCAACTCCGTGCGCCTGGCCGCCGTCGCCACGCTGATCGGCTTCACGTTCGGCTGCCTGTTCGGCTTCGTGGCCGGCTACCTGCGCGATTCGGTGCCCGATCGTGTGGCGTCGTTCCTGTCGGTACTGGGCGTCAGCATTCCCCATTACTGGCTCGGCATGGTGCTGGTGATTGCGTTCTCCGTGCTTCTGGGATGGCTGCCGGCCACCGGCGCCGGCCCTAACGGCTCGGGCGACTGGAGTTGGGATTGGGAACACATCCAGTACATGCTGTTGCCTGCGGTCACGATGTCGGTGATTCCGATGGGCATCGTGGCGCGCACCATCCGCGCACTGGTGGCCGAGATCCTGTCCAACGAGTTCATTGTCGGCCTGCGGGCGCGCGGATTGTCGGACCTTGCCGTCTTCCGTCACGTGGTCAAGAACGTTACGCCGACGGCGCTCTCGGTCATGGGCCTGCAACTGGGCTATCTGCTCGGCGGCTCGATCCTGATCGAAACGGTGTTCTCCTGGCCAGGCACCGGCTTCCTGCTGAACTCCGCCATTTTCCAGCGCGATTTCCCGTTGTTGCAGGGCACGATTCTCGTCCTGGCCGTGTTCTTCGTGATGCTGAACCTGCTGGTCGACGCGTTGCAGACATTGTTCGACCCCCGTATCCAACGCAACTGAGGACGCCACGATGGAAATGACATTGAACAAGGCCGTGGCACCGCTTCCCGTGGAGCGTTCACCCGGATACTGGACCACGGTCTGCCGCCGGCTGCTGCGCAACAAGCTCGCGATGCTGGCCGCACTGATCCTGATCGTGCTTGTCCTGACGGCGATCTTCGCGCCGGCGCTGATGCCTGCCGACCCCTATGCGTCGTCGATTCTCAAGCGATTGAAGCCGATCGGCTTCGACGGTCACCTGCTTGGCACCGACGAACTGGGCCGCGACATGCTGTCGCGCCTGATGCTTGGCGGGCGGTTGTCGCTATTCATGGGCATCACGCCGGTACTGCTCGCCTTCCTGATCGGCAGCACGATCGGCATCGTCGCCGGTTATGCGGGTGGCTGGACGAACACCGTCATCATGCGGCTCACTGACATCCTCTATGCGTTTCCCTCGGTACTGCTGGCCATCGCGCTATCCGGCACACTGGGCGCGGGGGTTGGCAACGCATTGTTATCGTTGACCATCGTGTTCGTGCCGCAGATCGTTCGCGTCGCCGAAAGCGTGACCACGCAGGTACGCAACCGGGAATTCGTCGATGCCGCCCGCGCCTCGGGCGCATCGTCGCTGACCATCGTGCGCGTGCACGTCCTCAACAACGTGCTCGGCCCAATCTTCGTTTATGCCACGAGCCTGATCTCGGTCTCGATGATCCTGGCTTCCGGGCTGTCGTTCCTGGGGCTTGGCGTCAAGCCACCGGAGCCCGAATGGGGCCTGATGCTGAACACCCTGCGCACCGCCATCTACACCCAGCCATGGGTGGCCGCGTTGCCCGGCGCGATGATCTTCCTGACCTCGATCTCGTTCAACCTGCTGGCCGATGGCATTCGCTCGGCCATGGAAATCAAGGAGTAAGCATGGTTGAAACGCATGCCCCCCTGCCTACCGCCCCCACAGATGTCGGCGGCCGGGCGCAGCCACTGCTCATCGCACGCCAGTTGGTCAAGCACTTTCCGTTGAAGTCCCCGGTCCCGCTGCGCAAGGGCGGTGTCGTGCGTGCCGTGGACGGCGTGAGCTTCGATGTCCTCAAGGGCGAAACACTTGGCGTCGTCGGGGAATCTGGCTGCGGCAAGTCCACCACGGCACGCCTGCTGATGCAGCTCACGCCGCAGGACAGCGGCGAACTGATCTTCGATGCGCAGGGCGTCGACTCCCGGCAATTGCCGATGAAGGCGTTCCGCAGTCAGGTGCAGATGGTATTCCAGGACAGCTACTCGTCGCTCAACCCACGACTGACTATCGAGGAATCGATCGCGTTCACGCCACGTGTCCACGGCGTTTCCGCACGGGAAGCCACGGAACGCGCCCGCTACCTGCTGGAGCGCGTGGGGCTGGAGCCGAAGCGATTCGCCGGGCGCTATCCGCACGAACTGTCGGGCGGACAGCGCCAGCGCGTGAACATTGCGCGTGCGCTGGCGCCACGGCCCCGCCTTGTCATTCTTGACGAAGCCGTGTCCGCCCTCGACAAGTCCGTGGAAGCCCAGGTACTGAACCTGCTGATGGACCTCAAGGCCGAATTCAACCTGACCTACGTATTCATCAGTCACGACCTCAATGTGATTCGCTACCTTTGCGACCGCGTCATGGTCATGTATCTGGGCAAGGTCGTGGAGATCGGCGCAACCGAATCCGTCTATGCCAACCCGGCCCATCCCTATACGCGGGCGCTGCTGACATCGATGCCTTCGATGGACCCCGACCAGCGCACGCTGGCCGCGCCGTTGGCCGGCGATCCGCCCAACCCGATCAATCCGCCATCGGGCTGCAGCTTCCATCCGCGCTGCGTGCGTGCCGAGCCCATTTGCGAGCGGCGCGAGCCTGTGCTCACCGACGCGCTCGCCGGCCATCCAGTGTCATGCCTGATCGCCATGCCAGACGGCGGCCACTCGCTGCCGCTGCGCCGGCTGACGACGAACCTGCATGCCGCCACGCCCTGAACTCGCGGAGACACCAATGTCCACCGACCCCCTCCATTCCCAACCACCCGCAGTCTCCGTGCGAGATCTGCGTGTGTCCTTCGCAAGCGGCGGCAAGACGATCCAGGCCGTCAACGGTGTATCGCTGGAAGTAGCGCCGGGCGAAGCCGTGGCGCTGATCGGCGAGTCGGGCTCTGGCAAGAGCGTCACGCTACGCGCCTTGATGCGTTTGCACCCGCCACGCCGCACGACGATATCCGGCGAGATTCAGGTCGACGGCCAGTCCGTGCTGGATCTCGACAAACGCGGGCTGGCCCGCCTGCGCGGCGGCACCGTCGCCATGGTGTTCCAGGAGCCACTCCTGGCGCTGGACCCCGTCTACACGGTTGGGCAACAGATTGTCGAATGCATCCGCACACACCGTGGGGTATCGACTTCGGAAGCGCGTGCGCTGGCACTCAAGGCGCTGGAATCCGTGCGCATTCCCAGCCCGGAGCGACGCCTGGCCGCCTATCCGCATGAGATGTCGGGCGGCATGCGTCAGCGCGCGATGATCGCGCTGGCGCTGTCCGCGCAGCCCAGGATCCTGCTGGCCGACGAGCCCACGACGGCACTCGATGCCACGGTGCAGATCCAGGTATTGATACTGCTGCGCGAACTGCAGCGCGAGCTCGGCCTGTCGATCATCTTTGTCACCCACGATATCGGCGCCGCCGTGGAAATCGCAGATCGTGTCGCCGTGATGTATGGCGGACGCATTGTCGAGGAGGGCCCCATCCGCACGCTGATGCGTGACGCGCGCCATCCCTACACGATCGCGTTGCTGCAAAGCCGACAGCATGGCATGGGCCGTGGCGAACGCCTCGCGACGATCGGTGGCGCGCCGCCTGACCTCGCAGCGCTGCCGCCCGGCTGCACGTTCGCACCACGTTGCCCACAGGCCAGTGCGGCCTGCCTGTCGGAGGTCCCGAAAGCCGTATCGCTCGGCAATGAGCATCGCGTCAGCTGTGTGCGTGTTACCGCGCCCGCTGCCAGCGAATGCGTCGCCTGAAACCGTTTGATCGATTCCAAGGAAATCGCACCCATGAGCCTGGCCACCCATCCCTCGCGCGCCTTTCTGCCCTACCCCGATGCCCCCGTGCCAAACGCGGCCAATGGCCCGCTTCGCGGCCTGACGTTCGCCGTCAAGGACCTTTTCGACGTCTCCGGCTACCCCACGGGCGGCGGCAATCCGCATGTGTTGGCACGCTCGGGCATCAAGACCACCACAGCGCCCACCGTCCAGAAACTGCTCGATGCTGGCGCGGCGTTCGTCGGCAAGGTCCATACGGACGAGCTCGCGTTTTCCATGAACGGGCAGAACCATCACTACGGCGGCCCTTACAACGGCGCGGCGCCCGATCGCATTACGGGGGGCTCGTCGTCGGGCTCGGCGTCCGCAGTGTCGAACAAGCTGTGCGACTTCGCGCTCGGCACCGACACCGGTGGCTCGGTCCGCGCACCGGCCAGTCATTGCGGTCTGTTCGGCATACGTCCGTCACATGGCCGGATATCGCTGACTCACTGCATGCCACTGTGCGAAACACTGGATACGTGCGGCTTCTTCGCCCGGGATATCGCCACCTTCGCGCGCGTGGCCGATGTCCTGCTGGGTGCGGATGCCAATCCGCTGCCCAGCCGGCCCAGGCTGTTGCTGGCAGCCGACCTGTTCGAACTGCCAACGCCCGAGGCGCGCAAGGCGCTTGCACCCGCCACCGCTCGCATCGAGGCCGTGCTCGGTAAAGCCTCGCCCGTTGACGTGGCCGATCGTCCGCTGTCGGATCTGTACTGGGCCTTTCGTTACGTGCAGGGCTGGGAGGCGTGGCGGGCGGATGGCGCGCTGATCGAGAACTATGGACTGCAGCTGGGGCCCGATGTCGCCGGCCGATTCGCCTTCAGCAAGGAGGTAACGGCAGCGCAGTTCGAGAAATCGAGCGCCGTGCGCCGGGAGTTCACGGCTCACCTGGGCTGTCTGCTGGGTCAAGACGGCATTCTGTTGCTACCGACGATGCCGGACATCGCGCCACTGCGTACGACGCCGATGGAAGCACTCGAAGACTACCGGACCACCGCGGCGCATACGCTATGCCTGACCCCGCTGACCGGATTCCCTCAACTCAGCCTGCCGCTATCCGGGCGCGACGGCGCGCCACTGGGAGTATCCCTGATTGGCCCCATGGGGAGCGACCGCAGCCTGATTGCCGTGGCCGAAACATTGATGACGGCGATTGCCTGAACTAAGCTGGTGCCAGACCGCTCCCCGATCCTCGTCGGCGGCGCGGATGGCGCCAACCGCTCCCATCACGGCAATCACATCATGACCCGACTCCGCATCTCCGCCGCCGGCTACACCTTTATCGCCGATACCAACCCCGATGCGCCGCAGACCGTTGCCGCGTTCCTGAAGCTGCTGCCCTATCGCCAGAAGCTGATCCACGTACGCTGGAGTGGCGAGGGCTGCTGGATTCCATTGGGCGAGTTCAGGCTCGGTGTCGACTTCGAGAACCACACGAGCCATCCGTCCGTGGGCGACATCCTGTTCTACCCAGGCGGCTACAGCGAGACGGAGATCATCCTGGCCTACGGGAGCTGCTGCTTCGCCAGCAAGCTGGGACAACTGGCGGGCAACCACTTCCTGACCATCGTCGAGGGCAAGGAAAACCTGCGCGCCCTGGGCACCAAGGTGCTATGGGAAGGCGCCCAGGACGTCGTATTCGAACTGGCCTGACAGGTTCAGGCGGCGCCGGTGGACAACGCCAGCGTACGGAGCGCCGCCACCGGCTCGGGCGCATCTCGGCGGGAGAGCAGTACCACACGTGTCGTCGCGCCCGCATCGGACAGTGGCACAAACCGGACGCCATCGGGCCCGAACCACTGCATCGATTCCGGCACCACGGCTACGCCAAAGCCCGCCGCCACAAGAGATAGCTGCGAAAGCTTGCGCGAAATCGCACCGGCCGCCGTTGGATAGAAGCCGCTCGCCTGGCAAAGCTGCGCCACGCGGTAGCTGAGCCCGCCCCGCTCCGGGTGCGGCAGCGAGACAAACGGCATCTCTCGCAAGGCACTCAGCGTCAGCGATTCCCGTCGCGACATCGGATGATCGGCGCAGACAGCCACGACCAGGCGCTCCCCGGCCATCGGATCGATCTGGATGTTCGGGTAGCGGCGCAGTACCGGATCACGCGCCAACCCGAGGTCGGCACGGCCCTCCTCGATGTCGACCGATTGCTGCTCCGACGATGCCTGGGCAACTTCAAAGCGGGCGGCGGGATGGTCGGACTGCCAGCGATGCAACCAGCCGCAACGCTGCGGCGTCAGCACGACCGAACTCGAGTGGAGCAGGCGTATCGCATCGGCCCCACCACGCTGCACTTGGCGGGCCTGCACGGCTGCGCCGGCGAGGTCGGACAGAATGCGGCGCGCCGAATCGTAGAACGCCTGCCCCGCCGCCGTCGGCTCCACGTGCCGAGGCTTGCGCACCAGCAGTTCCACCTGCAGCGTCGCTTCCATGTCACGGATCTGCCGGCTCAGCGCCGATTGGGCGATGAACAGCCGTTCGGCCGCCAGGCTGAAATTGCCTGCGTCCACAATCTCGACGAAATAGCGCAACTGCTTCAGGGAGGGCGTCATAAGCATGAGTGTGCCACGCGCTTCATTGACTTTGGCTGCCATGCCGATTTGCGATGGCAGCGCACGGCATTTGCGATCGATCGGCCCGTCGCGCGGCGCTACGCTGAATCCTCTCCCAATCCCAGCCTCGCCGATGGACCTGTCCGCCCTGCTTCCCGACGTTTCTCTACCCGCCTATGCCACCATGAGCGCCGCGTTGGCCGTGGCGTACGTCATCTTCGGCATCGCCGGATTCGGCACGGCGCTGGTGGCAGCACCTGTGCTGGCCTATGTGATGCCCGTCGCGCAGATCGTGCCACTGCTGGCGTTAATGGACTGCTCGGCGGCACTTCTAAACCTGGCACGCGACGGACGCGCCGCCGATCGTACCGAGTTGCGGCGGCTGGTGCCATGCCTGCTCATTGGCAGCCTGATCGGCGCGGCACTGCTGCTGCGGATACGTGCCGACCTGCTGCCCGCCGTGCTGGGTGTCTTCGTCACGACGTATGCGATCTGGTCGTTGCTCGGCAAGCGGCCGGCCACGCGACTTTCCTCATCCGCCGCTGTGCCGTTCGGGTTGGTCGGTGGCATCTGCTCCGCAATGTTCGGTAGCGGTGGCTTTCTGTACGCGATCTATCTATCGAGCCGGCTCGACAAGGACGCCATGCGCGTCACCCAATCGACTTTGATTGGTTTGTCCACGCTGACGCGGCTGGTGCTGTTCCTGCTGGCGGGCGTTTATGCGCGCGCGGAACTGCTGAAGCTCGCGGTGGCACTGGCGCCGGCGATGATCGCTGGGCTGTGGGCCGGGCGCCAGATGACGCTGCGCATGTCGCGCGAGCAGTTCCTTCGCGTAGTGAACGTGATCGTATTGCTTTCAGGCAGCGCACTGGTCATTCGCGCCTGGCTGGCATGATCCGGCTCCTCGCGCATTAACGCCTCGCGCCCTATCTCCTCGCACGCTAACATGCCGGCATCGCGGACCCACTGTCGGGCCCACCCAAGCTGGAGATGCTCCCCGTATGTACATGATCTACTGGACCGAGGCCACCGCCGACGGTCTGGCGCCGCACGCGCAATCGTTCCCCGGCGATGCACTCAAGGATGCGCTGCAGTTCGCGGAGGCGCTACGACGTCGCCAGTTTGCCGGCGAGCCGGTCAGCTTTGTCACGCTCTGCTCGGAAAATCCAAACTCGGTCGGCAAGCCGGGCGCGGCTGACCCGCCGCCCGACTACGAATGGAAGAAGCGCAGGCCGTAGCGGCCTGCTGCCAGCCCCCAAACCCTCAGTTCGTCATCACCCCTTGCCCGCCTTCCGGGGCCCGGACACGGAACCACGCCGCGTACAGCGCGGGCAGGAACAACAGCGTCAGCACCGTGGCGACGATCAGGCCACCCATGATCGCGGCGGCCATTGGCCCCCAGAACGTCGAACGCGACAGGGGAATCATCGCCAGCACCGCCGCTGCGGCGGTCAGCATGATCGGGCGGGCCCGACGCACCGCTGACTCGACGATGGCCTGCCACGGCGGAATGCCCGCCTTGATGTCCTGCTCGATCTGATCAACCAGAATCACCGAGTTGCGGATAATCATACCCAGCAGCGCGGTAATGCCCAACTGGGCGACAAACCCCATCGGCGCGTGCAGGAGCAACAGCGTCGCCGCCGCGCCAATCAGGCCCAGCGGGCCGGTCAGGAACACCATCACCGAACGCGAGAAGCTGTGCAACTGCAGCATCAGCAACGTGAAGATCAGGAAAATGCACAGCGGCAGTTGCGCGGCGATCGACGCGCCGGCCTTGCCGCTTTCCTCCTGCGCGCCCGCGATCGTGATGCGGTAACCGGGCGGCAGGCTGGCGCGGATCGCGTCGAGCTTCGGATCGATCTGCGCGGTCACGGTCGGCCCCTGGATGCCATCGACGATGTCGGACTGCACGGTAACGCCGAAGTCACGATTCTCGCGCCAGAGCACGCCGGGCTCTGATTTCAGCGTCACACGCGCCACCTGCGTCAGCGGCACGGCGCGGCCCGTGCTGGTCGGCACCAGGATGTTGTTCAGGTCCGACATCGTGTCGCGCTCGCTTTTCGGCGTGCGCATGACGATATCGATCAGCTTGTCCGCGTCGCGATACTGGCCAACCGGCACGCCAGTCAGCACCGCCTGCGTGGCGCGGGCAATCGCGTTGGTGGTCACACCGAGCGCACGTGCCTTGTCCTGGTCAAGCTCGAGACGCAGCATCTTCACGTTCTCGTTCCAGTTGTCGTTGACGCCGACCGTGTTCGGATTGGCTGCCATGATGGCCCGCACCTGATCCGCCGCCTTGCGCACCCCGGCGGCATCCGGACCAATCACCCGGAACTGCACCGGGTAGGCAACGGGTGGCCCGTTTGGCAGCAGCTTCACACGGCCCCGGAGTTGTGGGAACTCCGCGGCCAGCACCTGCTCGATGCGCTTGCGCAGCACGTCGCGTTGCTCCGCGTCCGCCGGCATCACGATCAGCTGCGCCACGTTCGACTGCGGCAGGATCTGGTCCAGCGGCAGGTAGAAGCGCGGCGCGCCGGTACCAATGAACGTGGTCAGGCTGCCCACGGCCTTGTCGCGCCGCATCGCCACTTCGAAGCGCTTGGCTTCGGCCTCGGTCTGCACAAAGCTCGTGCCTTCCGGCATCCAGAGTTCGACCATCAACTCGGGGCGGCTCGAATCGGGAAAGAACTGCTTCTCAACGAACTTGAACGCGAACAGCCCCAGCGCGAACGCCGCCAGCGTGACCACGATCACGGTCTTGCGCCACGTGACGCACCAGTTCACCAGCGCACGGAAGCGCGCGTAGAACGGCGTATCGAACACCTCGTGATGGCCGCCGTCGCTCGGGCGCGTCTTGAGCAGCAGATAGCCCAGGTACGGTGTGAAGTAGACCGCCGCCAGCCAGGACAACACCAATGCCAGCGCCGTCACGGCGAAGATCGCGAACGTGTATTCGCCAACGGTCGAGCGCGCCAGCCCCACGGGCAGGAAGCCCGCCGCCGTAATCAGCGTGCCGGTCAGCATCGGCATTGCCGTGGACGTGTAGGCAAACGTGGCGGCCTCCATCTTGGAGAAGCCTTCCTCCAGCTTGCGCACCATCATTTCGACGGCGATGATCGCGTCGTCCACCAACAGGCCCAGCGCGATGATCAGCGCGCCAAGTGATATCTTGTGGAGCCCGATGCCGAATATGTTCATGAACAGGAACGTCACGGCCAGCACCAGCGGAATCGTCAGCGCCACCACGAGTCCCGGACGTACGTCGAGCCGTAACGGCCGCGTATGGAGCCCGAGCGAGACAAAGCTCACACCCAGCACGATCACAACGGCCTCAATCAGCACCCGCACGAACTCGCCCACGGAGTGCTTCACGGCTTGCGGCTGATCCTGGACCTGATCCATCTCGATGCCGACCGGCAACTGGTTGCGCAGGCCATCGACCACGCGGCGCAGTTCCTTGCCCAGCGCGATGATGTCCCCGCCCTTCTCCATCGAAATACCCAGGCCGATCACATCCTTGCCGTTGAAACGCATCCGGCTCACCGGAGGATCGACATACCCGCGATAGACGTGCGCGATGTCACCCAGCCGAATGTTGGCGATGCCGTTCGGCCCGCGCAGGACCAGGTTCTTCAGGTCTTCCACCCCGCCAAGCTGCCCGGTGATGCGGATCTGCAGGTTGTCGGTCGGCGTCACAAGGACACCGCTACCCGTGGGATTGTTCTGTTCGGCGATCTGGTTGGCGATCGCGTTGATGTCCAGCCCAAGCTGCGCGAAGCGTGCCTGATTGAACTCGACATAGAGCTTCTCGTCCTGCAGCCCCAGCAGGGACACCTTGGCCACGGCGGGGATGCGCAGCATCTCCTGCCGCACGAGATCCGCATACTCGCGCAGTTCCTTGTAAGTGAAGCCGTCGGCCGACAGCGCATAGATCGAGCCGTACACATCGCCGAACTCATCATTGAAGAACGGCCCACGCACGCCCTGTGGCAGCGTCGGCTGGATGTCGCCAATCTTCTTGCGCACCGTGTACCAGATCTGCGCAGTGTCCTTGGCCGGCGCGTTGTCGGCCAGCTGGAAGATCACCGTGGTCTCGCCCGGCTTCGAGAAGCTGCGGATCTTGTCCGCGTATGGCACTTCCTGAAGCTGCCGTTCGATCTTGTCGGTCACCTGCACGGCGATCTGCTCGGCGGTAGCGCCGGGCCAGAGCGCCTGCACGACCATCACGCGGAACGTGAACGGCGGATCTTCGTCCTGCCCGAGCTGGAAGAAGGCCAACAGGCCGCCCAGCAGCAGCACAACGAGCAGGTAGCGGGTCAGCGGCTGGTGCTCAAGCGCCCAGCGCGACAGGTTGAAGCGGGAATGGTCCATGCGCCGCCCTCAGCCCAGGCGCCTATCCAGCGCGGCCAGCGGCGCGCCAGGATTCGAGGCCGGCTGCGCCGGAGCGATGCTCTGCATCGGCCTGACCTTCTGCCCCGGCCTGAGCAGGTGCACACCCGCCGTGACGATGACCTGACCCGGCTTCAGACCGCTTCGCACTTCTATCAGGTTGCCGTCGGCGTTGCCGAGCATCACCGGCACCGGGTTGACCGTGCCACCCGTGCCCTTGCCGCCGGAATCCGGTTGATAGACCCAGACCTGATTGCTGCCGTTGTTCTGCAGCAGGGCCGTCAGCGGAATGCGAATCGCGGCACTGTCGCCAGATCGGACAAAGGTCACCACGGCGGTCATGCCGATGCGCAGGTCAGCCGGCGGATTGGGCACGCTGACACGCGTCGGGTACGTCCGCGTCACCGTATCGGCAGCTGCGGAAATCTCGCGAACCCGTCCCGGCAGCACGCGATCCGGTTCCGACCAGGTGCGAATCGTGACTTCGGTAATGCCACGCAGCATGTCGACCTGATCTTCCGGCAGGCCGATCGCCACTTCCTTCTCGGCCGTCTGCGCCACACGGATCACCGGCTGGCCCGGTGTAACGACCTGCCCCACCTCGGTGTCGATCGCGGTCACCACGCCATCGGCGTCGGCGGTCAGCACCGCATAGCCGGTCTGGTTCGCCTGATTGCGCAGATTGGCCTGGGCCTGCTCCAGCTTCGAAGCGGCCGAATCGTAGGTGGCCTGGCGGCGGTGCTGCTCGGCGGCACTGATAAATCCCTTGGCCGCGAGTTCGTTGTAGCGCTTGAGATCGGACGCCGCGAGATCGCGGTCGGTCTTGGCCGCGTCGTACTGGGCACGCGCGCCGGCTTCCGCCAGCCCCAGGTCGGTCGGATCAAGGCGGGCCAGCGGCTGACCCTTGCGCACAGTGGCACCCACGTCCACCAGACGGGCGGCGATCTTTCCGCCCACGCGGAAACCCAGGCGCGACTCCACACGCGGGCGCACCTCGCCGGAGAATTCAAAGGCCGTCTTGCCCCCTGCCGGGTTCAGTTGCAGCAACCGCACCGGCCGCACGTATTCGACCGATTCCGCCTGCTTGCCGCAGCCAGCCAGCATCAAGGCAGTCGAAAGCGCAAGCATGGCCAGCCCCGCGGCGATGGGCCGGGCGGCACGGCGTCCGCGCCGACGTTCCGGCAGCGGCGCGAGAGAACGAACTTCAGCGTCTACGGCCGCAACTTCCGGCCCGGCGTAATGCACTGGCATGGACAAGCGATATCTGGTCGGTGGAACGGGTGCAGCCGGTGGCCCTCGCCTGACGGCGAGCGACTCTCTGGAATGCGTCTTTGGGATAACTTTCAGGCATCTGCGCGGATGTCTGGGGCCAAGGGAAGAAATTAATAACTGGCCGGTCAGTAATATACTGATCACCCTCGAGTGCGTCAAACGGCGGATGACGAACAGGAGTATCGTGCGACGAAAGGTCCGCAGGCGAGCGTCAGCGGGCGCCTGAAGGCGCCGGCGGCTTCGCCCGGTGCTACAATCCGCGCCTTTGGCGCCGCCCCCGCCGCCCCACATTCAAAGAGATTGGCGTGACGCCCGATCAGTATTGCCAGGACAAGGCCGCCCAGAGCGGCTCCAGCTTCTACTACAGTAGCCTGCTTCTCCCCTCCGACCGCCGCAACGCCCTGACCGCGCTGCAAGCCTGGCGCCAGGAACTCGATGCCATCGTCAACGAGAACCATGACGCCGGCGTAGCCCATCAGCGCCTGGACTGGTGGCGCGCGGAATTGCGCCGCCTGTACGACGGGGGGGCAGCCCACCCGGTCAGCCAGGCGCTGCAGCCGCATCTGGATGCGCTGCCGCAGGCCGAAATGGCCGAGATGCTCGCCGCCACCGAGATGGATTTGGCGCAATCGCGCTATCTGGACGAGATCGGACTGGTTCGATACTGCCAGGCCTCGGGCGGCACGTTCGGCAAGCTGACGGCCCGCGTGCTTGGCCACACCGACCCGCGCACGCTCGATGCCGCGGAACAGCTCGGGCTGTCCTTGCAGCGGGTGCGCATCGTGATGGATGTCGGTGGCGACGCGCGCCATGGTCGCATCTATATTCCTGTCGATACGCTGCAACGCTTCGAAGTGCCCGCCGCGGACATCCTCCAGTCGCGTCATTCGGACCGCTTTGTCGCGCTGATGCGGGAACAGGCCACAAAAGCCCGCGCGCTGTATGGCGAAGCGCTGGCCGCATTGCCGCGCGCCGATCGTCGGTCCCAGCGTGCCCAGCTGGCCTTCGCGGCCATTCAGCACGCTCTTCTGGATGAAATCGAAGCCAGCGACTTCCAGGTCCTGAACCAGCGCATCGATCTGACGCCGATGCGCAAGCTCTGGATTGCCTGGAAAACCTGGCTGAAGAATGGCTAACCCCCGGCTTCGTTCTGCTTTTCTGCCTTTCTGCTTTCTGCCCTACTGTCGTTGACGCCATGACCATCGCCACCCCTTCCCTCGGCCAGTCGATCCTCGAACGCGCCGAAGCCCTTGCCCGCTTCTCGGATATGGAGGATGGCCTGACCTGCGCCTTTCTGACGCCCGCCCACCGCCAGGCACAAGCGCAGTTGGCACGGTGGATGGAGGATGCCGGCATGACGGTAAGGATCGACGCGATCGGCAACGTGATTGGCCGTTACGCCGCCGATTCGGCCACGGCCAATCCGAAGGTGCTGATGACGGGCTCGCACTTCGACACGGTGCGCAATGGCGGCCGCTATGACGGCAGGCTCGGCATCCTGCTGCCAATTGCCGTCGTTGGCGCGCTGCGCGATGCCGGCATCCGCCTGCCCTATCACTTCGAAGTGGTTGGATTTGCCGAGGAAGAAGGCCTGCGTTTCAAGACCAGCTTTCTGGCCAGTAGCGTGCTGGCGGGACGCTTCGACCCCGCGCTGCTCGACCGCGCTGACGTGGATGGCGTGACGATGCGCGAGGCGCTGGCCGACTCCGGCCTGCCCGGCGCCGGCGACATCGACGCCTTGCGCGCTGCGGCGGTCGATCCGTCGACACTGGCTGGCTTTGTCGAAGTCCATATCGAACAGGGCCCGGTGCTGCTCAATCGCGGATTGCCGCTCGGCATCGTGACCCAGATTGCCGGAAGCAGCCGCTTCCAGGTACGCGTGGAGGGCCTGGCCAGCCACGCTGGCACCACGCCGATGGATATGCGCCGCGATGCCGCGACGGGTGCCGCCGAAATGATCCTGCTCGTGGAGTCTCGCTGCGCCCAGGTGCCGACGCTGGTGGGAACGGTGGGCCAGCTTCAGGTGCCGAACGGGTCAAGCAACGTGATTCCGGCCGCGTGCGTGTTCTCGATGGACATTCGCGCCGGCGAAGACGGCATCCGCGAGGCCGCCATCGCCGATATCGTCGCCGGGATCGAGCGGATTGCCGCAAAGCGCGGCCTGCAGGCCAGCGTGGAGCGCGTGACGCCGGTCAACAATGCGCCCTGCGCGCGCTGGCTGATGGATCAATTCGGCGCGGTGCTGAAAAAGCGTGGCCATGAAGTGTTCGAACTGCCTTCAGGCGCAGGCCACGATGCGATGATGATGCACCGCATCATCGATGTGGCGATGCTGTTCGTCCGATGCGGCAATGGCGGTATCAGCCACAACCCGCTCGAGACGATCACCGAGGAAGACGCGCAACAGGCAGCCGAAGTTTTCGTGGACTTCCTGCGGCATTTCCGGGTGAAAGACTGAGCGGACTGAGCTGACTGGGCCTCGGGGGCGCGGTACGGCAGGCCGCGCAACGACGCCAGGATCACTCTGAAGCGGTTGCTCAGCCGCCTTGGTACATCTCGCGGCTGAGATCGTAGAGATTCTTGCGTAACGTCTTGCGCTCGTCAGGCGACAGGCGGGGATTGCCACCGCGCTGACCCTGCCGCGTGGCGCGGTCGGCCATGTCCCGTTCGGACTCGGCCTTGTCGGACCGCCGGCCGGACGAGCGACCCCGCTCCGAGGCCTGGCCGTTGCCGCCCTGGGCGCTGGATGAGGACTGGCTTTTCGATGTATGAAGCAGATGTGCCATGCCCGCCGACTGGGCCAGCGCCACGCCGGATGCAGCCGTAATCAGCAGGGTCAGGCCAGCCAGACATGCTGCTCGCGCGTACGTCGCGCGCCGCAGGGTATGCCCAGGCCGGATTCGCTTCACTTTCATTGGATAATGGCGGTTTCGACGGCACCCCGACCGCCTGCCATCCAGCATCAACTGGGGGGAGGCTGCGTGGCCCCTGCCGTCGACAAGGGGCGCGGGATGCCCGTGGTGGCCGTTCCTGAAATTGGACCAAAAATCGGCATCAGGAATACGGTTTGCGGAGTGTAAATGCACAAAAGGTGCACGCCGCCATACCACAGGGTAAAGTATGTAACGTTTTGTTAAGCCATTTTGAGCGAAAGCGATAGTCGCTAAGATACCGCCATGGAAAATACCAGCCACAAGATTCTCGTCGTGGACGACGACCCGCGCCTGCGCGATCTTCTACGCCGCTATCTCGGCGAGCAGGGCTTCACGGTCCTCGTGGCGGAAAACGCCACGGCCATGAATAAGCTCTGGCTGCGCGAGCGTTTCGACCTGCTGGTGCTGGACCTGATGATGCCGGGCGAGGACGGCCTTTCCATCTGCCGCCGCCTGCGAGGCGCCAACGACCAGACCCCGATCATCATGCTCACCGCCAAGGGTGAGGACGTGGACCGTATCGTCGGCCTGGAAATGGGCGCGGACGACTATCTGCCCAAGCCCTTCAACCCGCGTGAACTGATCGCGCGGATTCACGCCGTGCTGCGCCGCAAGGGTCCCGCCGAAGTGCCTGGCGCCCCGTCGGAAACCCCGGAAACGTTCGCCTTCGGCGATTTCGTACTCAACCTGGCCACGCGTACGCTGACCAAGAACGACGAGGAAATCACGCTCACCACGGGCGAGTTCTCGGTGCTCAAGGTTTTCGCGCGCCACCCACGCCAGCCGCTCTCGCGCGAAAAGCTCATGGAAATGGCACGCGGCCGCGAGTACGAAGTCTTCGACCGCAGCCTGGACGTGCAGATTTCTCGCCTGCGCAAGCTGATCGAGCCGGATCCGGGTAACCCGCGCTTCATCCAGACGGTCTGGGGCCTGGGTTATGTCTTTATCCCCGATGGCGTGAAGTAATTCCGGTCGCACCTCACAGCTTCATCGTGGCGACCGCTCTCGGCCGTACCGCAACGCGGTTCTTTGGTTCGCTCTTCTGGCGAACCTTCATGCTGATCGCCCTGTTGCTGGCGATCTCGCTGGGTATCTGGTTCCAGAGCTACCGGCTCTTCGAACGCGCGCCGCGTGCCCAGCAGATCGCCATGCAGGTAGTCAGCGTGGTCAAGCTCACCCGCGCGGCCCTGCTCTACTCGGACCCGGCTCGTCGCCGGTTCCTTCTGCTCGACCTCGTCCAGAACGAGGGCATCAAGGTCTATCCGCGCGAGAAGGACGATGACTTCGCCGCGCCCACGGCCAACCCGTTCCTGACACAACTCGTGCAACAGGAGATTCGCGGCCGCCTGGGCGAAGACACGGTCATCGCGACCACGGTCAACGACATTCCCGGCGTGTGGGTCAGCTTCGAAATCGAAGGCGACGACTACTGGGTCGCCATCAGCCCAGAACGATTCGAGCGCGTGCCAGGCATCCAGTGGCTCTGGTGGAGTATCGCGGCGCTGATGCTGTCGATCATCGGCGCGGCATTCATCACCGCGCGCGTCAACTATCCGCTCAAACGACTGGCCAACGCCGCGCGCCAGATCGGGTCCGGTGGCGATCCGCCGCCGCTGCGCGAACAGGGCGCAAGCGAAGTGGCGCAGGCCAACCGCAGCTTCAACCAGATGGTGCACGACCTGCGTCAGCTCGATGACGACCGTGTAGTGATGCTGGCAGGTATCTCGCACGATCTGCGCACGCCGCTCACCCGCCTGCGGCTGGAAACCGAAATGTCCCCCGTGGACAACGTCACCCGCGACGCGATGATCGCCGACATCGAACAAATGGACGCGATCATCGGCCAGTTCCTGAACTATGCCCGGCCAGGGCAGGAAGTCGTGGAACCGGTCGATCTGTCGACGCTCGTGCAAGAGTCCGTCGGCGTCTATGCCGCGCATGACGACGTGCGCATCCACGTGCGATCGAACGGCCCGGTGATGGCCATGGCCAACCGCATGGAAATCCAGCGCATTCTCGACAACCTCGTGGAGAACGCGCGGCGCTACGCCAAGGACGAAGAGACCGGCATGGCCGAAGTGGAGATCTCCACGCGCGTCGAGGACAAGGATGCGTTGCTGGTCGTGGCGGACAACGGCATGGGCGTGCCAGACGAAGAACTGTCGCTGCTGACGCGCCCGTTCTACCGGCTCGACGCCGCCCGCAGCGAGGCCAAGGGGGCCGGCCTGGGCATGTCCATCGTCAACCGCATCCTGCAGCGCAACGGCGGCAGGCTGGTCCTTGCCAACCGTCCGGCGCCCAAGTCCGGGCTGGTGGTCAGCGCAATCTTCCGGCGCGCCTGAGCGCCATCTCGCGAAAATCGCCGCGAATGTATTCGATGCGGCGCATTGACAGGTTTTCGACAGCAAACGATAGGGTTTTGTAAGCTCGTTGACAGGCGATTGACAGCGATTCAGCGCACACTTCCGCCCATCGACAGGTCCGATGCATACCGTTGCATCCCTAGCCATGGCACCACCTGCCGCAACCCCAAACGCCCTGGCTGCCCACACCGAAAACATACCGCCGGTCAACCGGCGGTGATCGAGAGACAGTCATGTCCAGCACTACCCAGTCACAACACGGATTCCGCACCGTGTTCCGCGTTGTCAGCGGCAACTTCCTGGAAATGTACGACTTCATGGTCTATGGCTTTTACGCTGCAGCCATCGCCCGTACGTTCTTTCCTTCGGATAATGAATTCGCATCGCTGATGCTCTCGCTGGCCACGTTCGGCGCGGGCTTCCTGATGCGACCATTGGGCGCCATCATCCTGGGCGCCTATATCGATCACCATGGCCGTCGCAAGGGCCTGATCCTCACACTGATCCTGATGGCGGCCGGCACGCTGCTCATTGCGGTAGTGCCAGGATACGCGGCGATCGGCGTGGCCGCGCCGCTGCTGGTCCTGTTCGGACGACTGCTGCAAGGCTTCTCCGCAGGCGTGGAACTGGGCGGTGTATCGGTATATCTGTCCGAGATCGCCAAGCCCGGCAAGAAAGGCTTCTACGTGGCATGGCAATCGGCCAGCCAGCAGGTAGCCGTGATCTTCGCGGGCCTGCTCGGCGTGATCCTGCACGCCACACTGGCGCCGGCGCAGATGGATAGCTGGGGCTGGCGTGTGCCGTTCCTGATCGGCTGCCTGATCGTGCCGTTCCTGTTCATCATCCGCCGCTCGCTCGAGGAGACCGAGGAGTTCCGCACGCGCAAGCATCGTCCGAGCGTGAACGAGATCTATCGTTCGATGCTCGACAACTGGGGCATCATCATCGCCGGCTGCATGATGGTGGTGATGACCACGGTGTCGTTCTACATGATCACCGCCTACACGCCGACCTTCGGCAAGACCGTGCTGAAGCTCGACGACGTGGACAACCTGATCGTCACGATGTGCGTCGGCCTGTCGAACTTTATCTGGCTGCCGCTGATGGGCGCGGTGTCCGACCGCATTGGCCGCAAGCCGCTGCTGGTGTTCTTCACGATCGCCACGCTGGTGACCGCCTACCCCGCCGTTTCGTGGCTGGTGGCCGCCCCGTCGTTCGAACGCCTGCTGATGGTGGAGCTGTGGCTCTCCTTCCTGTACGGCAGCTATAACGGCGCAATGGTCGTCACGCTGACCGAAGTCATGCCGCCCGCCGTGCGCACCGCCGGCTTCTCGCTGGCATACAGCCTGGCCACGGCACTGTTCGGCGGCTTTACGCCAGCGATCTCGACCTACCTGATCCACGCCACGGGCAACAAGGCCGCGCCGGGTCTGTGGCTGATGTTCGCCGCCGCATGCGGTCTGGTTGCCACGATCATCATCTTCCGCACACGTCGCGAGCAGTCCGCGCTGAGCGCCGCATAACATCACGTGGCACGTATCGCGCGTCACCTGACGCCACACGCCGCCTTCACATTCCTGCCAAATCGCATAGCAGGCAAGCGTGAAGGCGGCGTGACCCGTTTCAGATCCCTCTGAATTTCTACGGTGTCCCCGTCAGGCGCGTCCGCGCATGGCATACTCCCCCGTGCTTCGTCTCTCCCCCTAGGCGCTGCCTATCGGGCTGTTTGAGAATATCAATTGGCCGCAGCGCCTCCGACGACGCATAATCCCCCTTTGTTGCACTCGCACAAGTGACATTTCCATTGCATCAGGGAACTCGCCATGCGAATGCGCGCCTCATTCTGTTCAACCGTATCAGGAGAAGTGTATGAAGACCGTTGGTGACAAGCTCGAAGCCTTCCACGTCGTTGGCGTCAAGCCCGGTTTCAACAACCACGAAGAGAACGGCCAGTCGGCGTTTGAAGACATCACCGAAAAGTCGTTCGAAGGCAAGTGGAAGGTCATCTACTTCTACCCGAAGGACTTCACGTTCGTGTGCCCGACCGAAATCGTGGCCTTCGCGAAGCTGAACGGCGACTTCGCCGATCGTGACGCGATCGTGCTGGGTGGCTCGACCGACAACGAGTTCGTGAAGCTGGCATGGCGTCGCGAACACAAGGACCTGAACAAGCTGAACCAGTGGCAATTCGCCGACGTGACCGGTTCGCTGGTGGATCAACTGGGCGTGCGCGACCAGGCCGCCGGTGTTGCGCTGCGCGCCACGTTCATCGTCGACCCGGACAACACGATCCAGCACGTTTCGGTGAACAACCTGAACGTCGGCCGTAACCCGGAAGAAGTCCTGCGTATCCTGGACGGTCTGCAAACGGACGAACTCTGCCCGTGCAACCGTGCAGTTGGTGGCGCCACGCTGTAATCGGCCTGCCTGCCAGTCGCCTCGAGCAAACTGGCGCATCAAGCGTGAAAGGGCCAGCGCCCTTTCACGTCGAAACCCGCTCCGTGCGGGTTTTTTGAGCCCTCGACGATAGGAGAAATAAATGGAATTCCTCAGCACGATCAAGAATTTGATCCCTGACTATGCAAAGGACATCCGTCTGAACGTGGACGGCACGATTGCACGCTCGTCGCTGGAAGGCAACGACGCGGTTGGCGTGGCGCTTGCGGCCGCTTTTGCCGCCAAGAGCAAGGTCCTGGTCGATGCCATCCGCAATGCGAACGTGCTGTCGCCGGAAGAAGTCAACGGCGCGCTGACGGCCGCCGCGCTGATGGGGATGAACAACCTCTGGTATCCCTATGTCGAGATGGCCGAGGACCCCGATCTGGCCAGCCAGCCCGCAGGCCTGCGCATGAACGCCTATGCCACCCATGGTGGCGTGGACAAGCGGCGCTTCGAGATGTACGCGCTGGCCGCATCGGTCATCGGCAAGTGCCATTTCTGCATCAAGTCGCACTACCAACTGCTGAAGACCGAGCAAGGCATGACTGCTCAGCAACTGCGCGACGTAGGCCGCATCGCCGCGGTGATCGGCGCTGCTGCGAATGTGATCGCTGCCGAGTAATCCGGGAGGTACGCGGGTAAATCACCTGCGTGACGGATGCAAGCCGGCGCGCGCCCTCACGGGTGCCGCCGGCTTTTCCTTTGCTGCGCGGCGAACGTGAATACACACGCATCGTGGAAAAGTCACACATCAGACATCGTTGTACCGATGCATTTGTGCACCGGACGGCCTACAATCCACCCAAGGCCACGTCATCGTTACCGCCATGAGCACCCTGCCTTCGCAAAATTCGCCCCGCTTCCGGTTTCGCCTGGCCGCGACCTACGACTGGGGCGATATCGCCGCCGTCACGCAACATGCCTACGGGCAATATGAGCTCGAAATCATGGAGGACTGTCGCGCATCGTTCCAGCGCGGCATGCAATCCGTGCTGGCCGCCAAGGACAACCCGGACATGGAGTGGTGGGTCGCGGAGACCGACCATGGCATCAGCGGCGCGGTGCTGTTCTGCCACCCCGACGCAACTGTGCCGGCCCTCGACGGCAGCATGGTCACGCTCACGCAGCCCGAAGCGCGCCTGCTATCGGTCAGCCCGCAGGCACGGGGACTTGGACTGGGGCACCGGCTGATGCAGATCTGCATCCAGCGTGCGCGCGACATCGGGTCGAAGACGCTGGTCTGCCGCACCATGCCGGAAATGGATTCCGCCAACCGTCTGTGCCAGCAGATGGGATTCGAGAAACGCACGGAAGCTGGCGCGCGTCACGGCGCGATGGCGCGGCTGATCGACTACGTCTATCCGATCACCGCCGAAACGGCGGAAGCTACAGCGCCGAAGGCCTGACGGCCAACGGCGCGATTTCAGACTTCAGGCGACAAGCTCAGTCTTGGGCGTCGCCGTTGCGGCGGTAGATCAGTACCGCCGCCTGCGCCACGATCCCCTCCTCCTTTCCTTCGAAGCCCAGTTTCTCGTTGGTCTTCGCCTTCACGTTGCAGCGCGTGACGGGCAGGCCGAGATCTTCCGCGAGATTGGCCACCATGCCGCTGATATGCGGCGCCAGCTTGGGCTTCTGCGCGATGACCGTGGCGTCGACGTTGCCGATCTCGTAACCGGCTTCGCGCACACGACGGACCGCCTCACGCAGCAATACCCGGCTGTCGGCGCCAGCGAAATTCGGATCGGTATCGGGAAAGTGGCGACCAATATCGCCCAGCGCCGCGGCACCGAACAACGCATCTGTCACGGCATGCAGCAGCGCGTCGGCATCGGAATGACCGAGCAGTCCACGATCGTGTGGAATGTCCACGCCACCGAGGATCAGCTTGCGGCCCGGCACCAGGGCGTGAACGTCATAGCCTTGGCCAATGCGGATATCGAACGGGTTCAATGCGGCTCCTTTGTCTGGATGGATCACGTTTGTCACGTGTTGGAAGTCGGTGTGCCAGTGCGCAACAGTACGTCCGCCAGCGCGAAATCCTCGGGGTATGTCACCTTGAAGTTGCGCAGCGAACCATTCACCAGGCGCGGATGCAGTCCAAGCCGCTCGATCGCACTCGCCTCGTCGGTCACCACCGCGCCCGCGGCCAGCGCATCCTCCAGCGCATGGCGCAGCACGCCGATTCGGAACATCTGCGGTGTCTGGGCTTGCCACAGTCCTTCGCGCGGCACGGTGGCGCCGATGCGGGCAGCGGCGTCGGCACGCTTGAGCGTGTCCGGCACCGGCACGGCAAGAATGCCGCCGATCGGCTCGCTGGCGGCATCGTCGGACTCGACAGCGCGCACAAGTGTGTCGATCATCGCGGGCGTCAGGCCGGGCCGGGCCGCATCGTGCACGAGCACCCAGTCGGTATCCACTGCGCCCATGGTCCCAAGATGATGGAGACCGGCGAGTACCGAGGCATGGCGGGAATCACCGCCGACGAACGCTGTATCGAAGCGGAGCCCGGCAAAGGCGGCAGCGCCGAAACGGGACTCGAGCGGCATGTCGTCGGGGGCCAGCACCAGCGCGGTGGCACTGATGGCATCGCAAGCGGAAAAGGCGGCCAGCGCATACCAAAGCATCGGCCGTCCGGCCACGGTCTGGTACTGCTTCTGGATGGGGCCTCCGGCACGACTGCCGGTACCGGCACAGGGAATCAGGGCGAAGCGGCGATCTGACACGGATTTGCGGGAGATGGAATATCGGAAACCGGCCGGCAAACCGGCCGGGGTGCATTCTATAATACGGCCCTCGCCCGCCGCCATCTGGCACTGCCGATGCAGTGGGCATGAACCATGATCCTCGCCCGTGAACAGTTCCGGGCCCCGCCCGTCACACGGCAACAAGGGGCCCTCGCAAACGCCGGCGGGGTGTTGTCGTTTCAAGCGCCTCTGCTGCCAATGCCTGACAACCACGCCGCTTTTCCGTTCGCCAGCTTCCCCTTGATCAAACCGGGTCTGCGTCATGCCGTCAACGGCCTGACCGGTTCCGCCGACGCGCTCGCGGTCGCTGCCTATGCGCGGCAGCATCGCCGCAGCGCGCCGATGGTGGCCGTCGTCTGTGCCCATGCCGTCGATGCGCAGCGTCTGGCCGAAGAGATCCCCTGGTTCGCCCCGGAACTGCGCGTGCGTCTGCTGCCGGACTGGGAAACGCTGCCGTACGACAGCTTCTCGCCGCACCAGGACCTGGTCTCCGAGCGTCTGGCGACCCTGCACGACATCCAGGGTGGTCAGTGCGACGTGATGCTCGTGCCCGCGTCGACCGCCCTCTATCGGCTGGCGCCACCCGCGTTTCTGGCGGCCTACACGTTCTTCTTCAAGCAGGGGGCCAAGCTCGACGAAGCGGCCTTGAAGGCGCAATTCACGCTGGCCGGCTATGAGCACGTGAGCGCCGTGATGCGCCCCGGCGAATACAGCGTGCGCGGCGGCCTGATCGACCTGTATCCGATGGGGTCGGCCCTGCCGTACCGGATCGACCTGTTCGGCGACGAGATCGAAACCATCCGGGCATTCGATCCCGACTCGCAGCGCAGCCTGTATCCGGTCAAGGAAGTCCGCCTGCTGCCCGGCCGCGAGTTCCCGCTCGATGAAACCGCGCGCACCGCCTTCCGGGGCCGTTGGCGCGAACTATTCGAGGGCGACCCGACCAAATCGCCGATTTACAAGGACATCGGCAATGGCGTGCCGTCGGCCGGTATCGAGTACTACCTTCCGCTGTTCTTCGAGCAAAGCGCGACGCTGTTCGACTATCTGCCCGAAGGCACCCAGCTTGCCTTCTCGGGCAATGTGGACGAGGCCATTCGCCGCTTCTGGGCCGACACCACCCAGCGCTACAACTTCATGCGTCATGACCGCGAGCGGCCGCTACTGCCGCCAGCGGACCTGTTCCTGTCAGAAGAACAGTTCTTCGTCGGCGCAAAGCCGCTGGCGCGACTGGTACTGCAGCGGGATGCCGCGCCTGCCGACGCGCCCGCCTTCGCCGGACACCTGCCCGATGTATCGGTCAATCGACGCGCTGAAGATCCGCTGGTCAACCTGGAATCGCTGCTGCTCAACAAGGCCACGCGCGTGCTGATGTGCGCCGACTCGGCTGGCCGACGCGAGACGCTGTTGCAGTTGTTCGCGGAAAGCGGCCTGCGTCCGATGATCGTCGACGACTTCGCCGCCTTCCTGGCGGGCGATTCGCATTTCTCGATCGCGGTGGCACCGCTGCAGACCGGCTTCGCGCTGCCGTCGGCGCAGATGGCATTCGTGACCGAGGCCGAACTCTACGCCGGCACGGCACGCCGCTCGGGCCGGCGCAAGCAGGAACAGGCGAGTACTGTCGATGCGATGGTGCGCGACTTGGCCGAACTCAAGATCGGCGACCCCGTCGTGCATAGCGAGCATGGCATTGGCCGCTACCAGGGTCTGGTCACGTTGGACATGGGCCAGGGCGACGAGGAATTCCTGCACCTGGACTACGACAAAGGCAGCAAGCTCTATGTGCCCGTGCATCAGTTGCATGTGATTTCGCGCTATTCGGGCGCCGATCCGGAGACGGCCCCGCTGCATTCGCTGGGCACGGGCCAGTGGGACAAGGCCAAACGCCGAGCCGCGCAGCAGATCCGCGATACGGCCGCCGAACTGCTGAACCTGTACGCGCGCCGCGCCCTGCGTGAGGGCTTTGCCTTCCCGTTGCAGCCCAAGGACTACGAGGCATTTGCCGAGAGCTTCGGCTTCGAGGAAACGCCTGACCAGGCCGCGGCCATCGCCGCCGTGATCGCCGACATGACGTCGGGCAAGCCGATGGACCGGCTGGTCTGCGGCGACGTCGGCTTCGGCAAGACCGAGGTCGCGCTGCGCGCGGCGTTCGTGGCGGTGCTGGGCGGCAAGCAGGTCGCCATGCTCGCGCCGACCACGCTGCTGGCCGAGCAGCATTTCCAGACGCTGTCCGACCGTTTTGCCGAATGGCCAGTGCGTATCGTCGAGTTGTCACGTTTCAAGACGAAGAAGGAAATCGACGCCGCGATCAAGCAGATCAACGAAGGCACCGTCGATATCGTGATTGGCACGCACAAGCTGCTGTCCGATGAGGTGAAGTTCCAGCGCCTGGGGCTCGTGATCATCGACGAGGAACACCGCTTTGGTGTGCGCCAGAAGGAAGCGCTGAAGACACTGCGCGCCGAGGTCGACGTGCTGACGCTGACCGCCACGCCGATCCCGCGCACGCTGGGCATGGCACTGGAGGGCCTGCGCGATTTTTCTGTGATCGCCACCGCGCCGCAGAAGCGACTGGCCATCAAGACCTTCGTCCGGCGCGAGGAAGACGGCGTGATCCGCGAAGCCATCCTGCGCGAGCTGAAGCGCGGTGGTCAGGTCTACTTCCTGCACAACGAAGTGGAGACGATCGAGAACAAGCGCGCCAAGCTGGCCGAACTGGTGCCGGAGGCCCGTATCGCCGTGGCCCATGGCCAGATGCACGAGCGCGAACTCGAACGCGTGATGCGAGACTTCGTCTCGCGTCGCGACAACATCCTGCTCTGCACGACGATTATCGAAACCGGTATCGACGTGCCGACGGCCAACACCATCCTGATCCATCGCGCCGACAAGTTCGGTCTGGCCCAGCTTCATCAGTTGCGCGGCCGTGTGGGCCGTTCGCACCACCAGGCCTACGCATATCTGCTCGTGCATGATGTCGAGGGGCTGACGCGCCAGGCGCAACGCCGGCTCGAGGCCATCCAGCAGATGGAGGAACTGGGTTCCGGCTTCTATCTGGCCATGCACGATCTGGAAATCCGTGGCGCCGGCGAGGTGCTGGGCGACAAGCAGTCAGGCGAAATCCACGAAATTGGATTCCAGCTCTATACGGACATGCTCAATGCCGCCGTGAAATCGCTGAAGGCCGGCAAGGAGCCGGACCTGATGGCACCGCTGGCCGCCACTACAGAGATCAACCTCGGCACGCCTGCCCTGCTGCCAAATGATTACTGCGCGGATGTCCACGAACGCCTGTCGATCTACAAGCGCCTGGCCAACTGCGAGGCCGGCGAGCGCGTCGACGACATCCAGGAGGAGCTGATCGACCGCTTCGGCCGGCTGCCCTCGCAGGCGCAGGCATTGATCGAGACGCACCGGCTACGTATCGCCGCGGCGCCGCTGGGCGTACGCAAGATCGACGCGGGCGAAGCCACGGTCAGCATGCAGTTCGTGCCGAATCCGCCGATCGACGCCATCCGCATCATCGACCTCGTGCAGAAGAATCGGCATATCAAGCTGGCCGGCCAGGACAAGCTGCGTATCGAGGCAAAGATGCCCGACGTGGCTACCCGCGCGCAAACCATCAAGCACACGCTGCGCCAGTTGGCCTGATGCCGGGCCAGGTGTACGATCAAACCCCCAATGAATCAGACGTTTCAACGCCCCATGCCAGCCCAACCCGACAACCGATCCGCCGCCACCAATGCCCCCGCGCGTGGCAGCGCGCTCGAATGGACCGAGCGCCTGGTATCGATGGATACCACTTCCCGCCATTCGAATCTGGGCCTGATCGAGTCCGTGCGCGACCACTTCCTGGCCAAGGGCCTGCGCCCCCATCTGAGCTACAACCCGCAGGGCGACAAGGCCAACCTGTTCGTGACGATTCCCGCAGCCGATGGCGCCACCAATGGTGGCATCGTGCTGTCCGGGCACACGGACGTGGTGCCCGTCGACGGGCAGAACTGGAGCACCGACCCGTTCAAGCCGGTGGTGCGCGACGGCAAGCTCTACGGTCGCGGCACCTGTGACATGAAGGGGTTCATCGGCACGAGCCTGGCGCTGCTGCCGACCATCCTTGATGCCAGGCTGCGCGAGCCAGTGCACTACGCACTGTCGTTCGACGAAGAGATCGGCTGCATGGGCGCGCCGTACCTGCTGGCCGAACTGCGTGACCGTGGCGTGCGCCCGGCGGGCTGCATCGTCGGCGAGCCGACCAGCATGCGCGTGATCGTGGCGCACAAGGGCATCAATGCCTACCGGTGCTGCGTTAAGGGCCAGGCGGCGCACTCGTCGCTGACCCCTAAGGGCGTCAATGCGATCGAGTACGCCGCGCGCCTGATCTGTTTCATTCGCGATATTGCCGACGAGTTCAAGGCCAATGGCCCTTACGACCGGGCCTTCGACGTGCCGTTTACGACCGCTTCGACCGGCACGATCCAGGGTGGCATCGCGCTAAATACCATTCCCGCCGAGTGCGAATTCGTCTTCGAGTTCCGGAATCTTCCTGGCGTGGATCCGGAAGCGATCCTGGCGCGCATCCAGGCCTACGCGAACGATGTGCTGTTGCCGAAGATGCGCAATGAGCATCCGGATGCCGGCATGGCCATCAGCAAGATCGCCGCCGCGCCTTCGCTCGATGCCGCCGAGACCGATGCCATCACCCAGCTCGTACGCGCGCTGACCGCCGACCGCGATACCAACAAGGTGGCCTACGGCACCGAGGCTGGCCTGTTCCAGCGCGCAGGCATTCCGGCCGTGGTGTGCGGCCCCGGCGATATCCAGCAGGCGCACAAGCCCGACGAGTTCGTCTCGCTGGATCAGCTTGCCGCGTGCGAGACCTTCCTGCACAAGGTGGTGGATAGCCTGCGCGTCGCCTGATTCAGCCCCGTGAAAGCGGGGCCACGGACAGGGCAAAGACCAAGACCAAAAAACGGGGTCACCAACGCCGGCCCGCAAAAAGAAAAAACCCGCGGCACCGGGAGGTGCAGCGGGTTAAGTTTCCATTCCGGAAACGGGTAGACAAGTCATGAAGAGCGCCCCCGCATCTCCATGACGGTTTGAATAGTAGCCACCGAATCGCCCCCTCGGCTTGACACAAGTCAAGCGCCAGACAATGGCGAAGCTGGTGTCACAGATTAGTACAATCCCCCCTCCTTCCCGCCCGCTTCAAGGCCGGATAGTGTCGCCCAGCACCACACCCTCGCGCCGTGGATCGGTACCGCCTTCCAGCAGGTCGTCATCCCCCGTCCGGGTACGCAGTATCGTGTTCACGCCACTTGGCTGGGCCCGTAGCGAGATGCGGTGGCCAAGTGCCTTGAGTCCCTGGACCAGCGGGTCGCTGGCGCCGTCGTTCGTCGTGTTGATTTGCGGATGCTCGCCACCGAGCGTCGTGACTGGGCTGTTGCTGGCGCCGAAGTCGACCAGACCGGCCGACTGCTGCGCGTTGAGCCCCCAGTCGAGCACCCCGACCAGCGTCTTTATCACGTACTGCGGTATCGCCCCGCCGCCCGGCGAACCCGTCGCCATCAGGAAATCTCCGATCGAGCCATCCGCACCCTTGCGGAATACCAGCGTCGGCGCCATCGAACTGCGCGGACGCTTGCCCGGCTCCACGCGATTGGCGACGGGCTGGCCTCTGGCGTCCACCGGCGTCGCGCTGAAATCGGTCAACTGGTTGTTGAGCAGGAATCCGTGGGTCATATGAAACGACCCCATGCTGGCTTCCACCGATGTGGTGGCGCTGACCGCATTCCCCTGCGCATCGACGATCGAAAAGTGGTTCGTTCCATGTTCCGCCTGCGGCACAACGCCCAGCAGCGCGCCGCCCAGGCTGCCGGCCACGGCGGTGCCCATGGAGCGATGCCGATCGATCAGCGCCGCTCGTCCGCGCAGGTATCGTTTGCCCAGCAGCGCATCCGCGCTACCACCCGGCAGCGGCACGAAATCGGGATCGGCCACGTACTTGTCACGATCTGCATAGGCCAGCCGCTCGGCCTCGCTGACGAGGTGCACACCGTGTACGGATGGCTTGCCGCCCTCCCCGTCGACGGCGGTCGGTCCAAGTTCGGCCAGGTCGAAGTTCTCCAGAATCCCCATCACGGATGCCACCGTGATACCGCCGGCGGGTGGCGGCGCACCGCAGATCCAGAACGCGCGGTAGGCCATGCAGACCGGTTCGTGCCGCTTCACCGTGTAAGCCGCCAGATCGGCCAACGTCGTCTTGCCTGGCGTGATGGGCCGGCCATCGGCGCCCGTCGTGGCCGCGATCGACGCCACGATGCCTTCCGCGATCGGCCCCGTATAGAACGCATCGGCACCCTGGCTGGCCAGGGCCTGCAGCGTCCGCGCGTAGGCGGGATTCCTGAGAACCGTACCGATTGCCTTCGGCTTGCCGTCGGGATCGAGAAAGTACGCGCGCGCCTCGGCATCGCGCTTGAGACCATTGGCGTTCGTGGCAATCGCCTGCGCCAATCTGCCGCCGATCAGGAAGCCGTTCGTCGCCAGTGTCACGGCGTCGTCGAACAGCCCCGGCCAGGGCAGCTTGCCATGCTCCCGCTGTACGCGCTCGATCAATCGGGGCACGCCGGGTGTGCCAATGGAGCGGCCGCTGGATCGAAGATCGGGCTTTGGCGAACGCCGGTCCCTGGCATCGTCGATGTGAACCAGATAGTTCGCACCAGCCGACGCCGGCGCAGTCTCCCGGCCATCGTAGGCCTGCACGGTCCGCGTGGTGGCGTCGTAATAGAGCAGGAAGCCGCCCGAACCCAGTCCAGTGGCCTCCGGCACCGTGAGCCCCAGCACCGCCTGCACCGCGACGGCGGCGTCCGCGGCGGTGCCGCCCCGACTGAGCACCGCGCAACCCGCCGCACTGGCGTACGCGTTCGAGGTCGACACCATATACGACCGGGCATGGATCGGCCGCATTCCCTTGCGGTAGCCGCTGGCGGGCTCCGGCGCGGCAGGATCGCCCGGCAAGTTCGAGCCGACCACCACGGTGCCGCCATCATCGGCAAGCACCTGGCAGACGCCTTCGGCGTGTGTCGACGTAGGTGGCGTAGGTGGCGCCGATGGCGGCGCAACGCTAGAACAGCCCCCGACGAGCAGCGCGCCTGCGAGAATCAGCCCGAAACGATGACGGGTTCGCACAGGATCGGAAAATTGACGGAATTGGCGATGTAGCACTTCTCGTGTGCCACGTGATGCAGGTGTTCGGCCTTGGCCGCGTCATCACCGGCGCGGATGGTGACCTGCGGGCGCAGCACGATCTCGGTGAATTTGGCCGGCGAGGCTCTGTCCGTCATCGTGCCTTCGGCCTGATCGACATAGGCCAGCACAGCGATGCCGGCGTCGGCGCACAGGTGCAGGTACCAGAGCTTGTGGCAGGCCGACACCGATGCCAGCAGCAGTTCCTCCGGATTCCAGCGGCTGGGGTCGCCCAGGAACGCGGGATCGGAGGAACCCGGGATCTCGGGCTTGTTGCCGGACCGGATCACGTGTTCGCGTCCGTAGGCGCGGTATCCCGACGTTCCGGTGCCGTGGTTGCCTGTCCATTCGACCGTCGTCTGGTACTTGTGCTCGCCGTGAGCCATGGAATTGCTCCTGAAGTGGGAGAAAAGCTGCAAGGAGCCACCATTGTGGCGAAAAAAAGGGACCTCCGCAGAGGTCCCTTGCTCAACCCGGCCAGACTGCCCGGGCTGGAGATCGGCCGATGCAGCCGGCGCGTCTCAATGCACCATTCGCCCAAACGTGAACTCGCCATCCACATAGTCCACCGGCACGACATCCTTCGCGGCAAACCGGCCTTCCAGGATGGCCTTGGCCACCGGATTCTCGATCTGCTGCTGGATCGCGCGCTTGAGCGGCCGGGCTCCGAACACCGGGTCGTAGCCCGCGCTGGCGATCTTCTCCAGCGCGCGCTCGCTCACGTCCAGCGTCATGTCCATGCGGGCCAGACGGACCTGCAGGCGCTTGAGCTGAATCTTGGCGATCGACTCGATATTCTTCTGGTCGAGCGCATGGAACACCACGACTTCGTCGATCCGGTTCAGGAACTCGGGCCGGAAATGCGTGCGCACCTCCTGCCATACCGCGCCCTTCACCGCCTCCTGCGGTTCGCCAGCCATCGACTGGATGATGTGTGAGCCCAGGTTCGACGTCATCACGATCACCGTGTTCTTGAAGTCGACGGTACGGCCCTGACCGTCGGTCAGACGACCATCGTCCAGCACCTGCAGCAGCACGTTGAACACGTCCGGGTGCGCCTTCTCGACTTCGTCGAGCAGGATCACCGCGTACGGCTTGCGACGCACCGCCTCGGTCAGGTAACCACCTTCGTCATAGCCCACGTAGCCCGGAGGCGCGCCGATCAGCCGGCTCACGCTGTGCTTCTCCATGAACTCGCTCATGTCGATGCGGATCAGGTGTTCCTCCGAATCGAACAGGAACTCGGACAGCGCCTTGCACAACTCGGTCTTGCCCACGCCCGTCGGCCCGAGGAACAGGAACGAGCCATACGGCTTGTTCTCATCCGACAGACCGGCACGCGAACGGCGGATCGCATCAGACACCAGCCGCACGGCCTCGTCCTGACCCACCACACGCTGGTGCAGACGATCTTCCATCTTGAGCAGCTTCTCGCGCTCGCCCTGCATCATCTTGGCCACCGGAATACCCGTGGCGCGGCTGACGACCTCGGCGATTTCCTCGGCGCCGACCTGCGTGCGCAGCAGCTTGTTCTGCTGCTTCTGCTCGCTGGCCTCGGCCTTGGTTGCCGCCTGCAGCTTGCCCTCGAGTTCCGGCAGCTTGCCATACTGGAGTTCAGCCACCTTGTCGAGCTTGCCTTCGCGCTGCAGTCGGGTGATATCGAGCTTGATCTTCTCGATCTCCTCCTTCAGCGCGGCCGCACCCTGGGCGGCGCCCTTCTCGGCGCGCCAGATCTCATCCAGGTCAGCGTATTCCTTCTCGAGCCGGATGATTTCCTGCTCGATCAGTTCCAGACGCTTGCGCGATGCCTCGTCGGTTTCCTTCTTGACCGCCTCACGCTCGATCTTGAGCTGGATCGTGCGACGCTCAAGCTTGTCCATCGCCTCGGGCTTCGAGTCGATTTCCATCTTGATCCGCGCGGCAGCCTCGTCGATCAGGTCGATGGCCTTGTCCGGCAGGAACCGGTCGGTGATGTAGCGGTGCGACAGCTCGGCCGCAGCCACGATGGCCGGGTCGGTGATCTCCACCTTGTGGTGCAGTTCGTACTTCTCCTGAAGGCCACGCAGAATGGCGATCGTTGCCTCGACGCTGGGCTCATCCACAAGCACCTTCTGGAAGCGGCGCTCCAGCGCGGCATCCTTCTCGATGTACTTGCGGTATTCGTTCAGCGTGGTCGCGCCGATGCAGTGCAGTTCGCCGCGCGCCAGCGCCGGCTTGAGCATGTTGCCCGCGTCGATCGCGCCTTCGGCCTTGCCCGCGCCCACCATCGTGTGAATCTCGTCGATGAAGACGATGGTCTGGCCTTCGTCCTTGGCCACGTCGTTGAGCACGGCCTTCAGGCGTTCCTCGAACTCGCCGCGATACTTGGCGCCGGCCAGCAGCCCGGCCATGTCGAGCACGAGCACGCGCTTGTTTTTGAGCGTCTCCGGCACTTCGCCGTTGACGATGCGCTGTGCCAGCCCTTCGACAATGGCGGTCTTGCCCACGCCGGGCTCACCGATCAGCACGGGGTTGTTCTTGGTGCGGCGCTGCAGGATCTGGATCGCGCGGCGGATTTCGTCGTCGCGGCCAATCACGGGGTCCAGCTTGCCGGCACGCGCTCGCTCGGTCAGGTCGACCGTGTATTTCTTGAGCGCCTCGCGCTGCGACTCGGCGTCGGCGCTATTGACGGTATCACCGCCGCGCACGGCCGTGATCGCGGCCTCGAGCGACTTGCGCGACAAGCCGTTCTCGCGGGCGATCCGCCCCGTCTCGCCCTTGTCGTCAGACACGGCGAGCAGGAACAGTTCACTGGCGATGAACTGGTCGTTGCGCTTGATCGCTTCCTTTTCGGTGGCATTCAGCAGGTTGTTCAGGTCGCGGCCCACCTGGACCTCGTTCGTGCCCTGAACCTGCGGCAGGCGATGGATCGCCGCATCGAGCGCGCTCTGCAGGCCGCCCACGTTCACGCCAGCACGCGACAGCAGCGTGCGGGCCGCACCATCGTCCTGCGCGAGCAATGCACGCAGCAGATGCTGGGGTTCGATGTATTGATTGTCATTACCCAGCGCCAGACTTTGCGCTTCTGCCAGCGCTTCCTGGAACCGGGTGGTCAGTTTGTCAATTCGCATTAGGAGCCCTCTCTCTCTAGGAAAGTGTGTCCTGATGCGAGGCCCGCGGCGGCATCGGCTGCCGCCACATATGCCCAGCCGGACACGTTACTTCCGAAAGATAGGGCTTGGGAATGACATTTCAAGACATCGGCGATACACCCGTCATACATTGACCAAGTATCGGCCAAGTGCATGACGGGTAACCCGCATCGCCGGGCCTGGCGGCCACGTCTCAGTTGGGCACGTCCACGGTCGAGCCGGTGACCGTGATCGCGTCGCCGGCCGCGGGTGTGGCAGCGATCGGCGGCACGTTCGACGGCTGGATCCTGGGGCCGACCGTGTCGGTGTCGGCACCTCCGCGCGGCGTGGTGCGCACCACCTGCGACGGCGGCAGCGGCGTACCGTCGCGCAGGTTGGCGTAGACCGCGTCGAGCGCCCGGTTCACGTAAACGTGCATCGGGATATAGCGCTTGGCATATCCGGGAATCACGTCGATGAACCCGTCGAAATGCTGGCCGTTGGTCACCTCGATGTACGAGAGCCGGCTGCTGGCGCCCTCGACGTGCTTGTTCAGCCCGAGATATGGCCGCGACGTGTGGTTCACCGGCAGCAGGCCATCGCTGCGGCCCTGCACGATGACCGACGGTCGGCCGCCAAGGTTGCCCGTGCGATAGGTCTGGCCGATACCGGTCATCAGCGCCGGGTTGCGGGTATCCAGCAGGCCACGCAGGCAGAGCGCGCCGTCGACATTGCCGTCGGCCAGCTTGGTCGAGGGCGATATCGACGTGAAGTCACGCATCGCGCCGGACGGGTTGGCATCGTTCATCAGCGTCACCGCCGTAGTGGGCGGAATGCCATTGCCAGTCGAGAACAGCCCCGCCAGCGCGGCCGCCGGGGCCGTGACGGGATTGGCCTGCGGCGGGCTGCCCGGCGAGGAAAAACTGTAGTGGCAGAGCCGGTCCGTCACGCTGGCGCGTGCATAGGCATTGGCATAGGTCACCGAAATGGAACTGCCGACCTCCAGCGCCGAAAGCGACGCGAACAGGTCATCCGACTCCGGCTCCCAGCCGGCGCGGTGCAACGCATCCAGCGCGGAGGTTGCCTGGGCGGATGTGCTGCCTCCGGCAATCATTTTCTTGGCGGCCAGTGACGCGCATCGGTTGAGCGCGGCCTGCCCGGCCGTTTTGGCAAATGGCGCATTGCCCAGGCTGGCATCCTGGCTGGCGCAGAGCTGGTACAGGTTGGCAATCGTCGTGTAGTCATAAAGATGCTTGCCCGACGCCGCCACCGGTACGCCACCGCGCTTGACGACCACGCCTGCCGTCGGTGGCAGGTTCACATTCGGCTCCCCGACGGCCACGCCGTCGATCAACCCGCCGGTGTCCTGTTCCGCCGCTGCAATGGCCGCCCCGCCGCCATTCGAGATGGCCGACGCGATCACCAGCACATTGGCCGGCGTGAACGTCGCCTGCCGCATGCCATCGGTATTGGTCCTGCCGAACTTGTCGTTGACCGCCCAGAGCGTGAACTGGATCGCCTGCAACGTGTTGGCGCCCCAGTTCGCCTCCGGGTTCTGCTGCGAGTGCGCGTGCTTGAACGCAAGCCGGTGCGGGGTGCTGGAATTGAAGCCCGCCAGCGTTTCCGAGGCACCGGGCTGTGCCGCGAACTGGGCCTGCGTGCCGGCACCGGCCCGGGTCTGCCGGGTGCCGTCGATCAGCGGCACGGTGTCGCTACCCAAGTCATGCGGCGCCGCGCCGGTGCCCTTGTCCGTATAGGCCACCGCGCAGTTGTGCTTGAGCCCCCACTCCCCCACGGCAATTCCGCCATAGACACCACGCGAGCCGGACGAAGTGGCGGAAATGATGCAGGGATGTTTCACATCGAACCCATCCGGAACCTGGGCCATGACCGTCACGTTTTGCCGGCCCGAGCCGTCGTCGGTAAATGCGATGTACTCGGTACCCGGGACCTTGCCCTGGCCGGTCGTCACATTCCCCTTGGCGTCGACGTTGGGGCCGTAGAGCGAGCCATAGCCGCCTGCGGCCTGGACATCCACGATCGCGCGGTAGTTGGCCCAGATCGCGTTACGGCGCAATTCCACGGCCGTCGGCGCGTTCGGATTGGCAAACGCCGGCGCTGCGGCCGCCAGTCCGTCCTTGCCCAGCCCCGCCGTCAGCAGGTCATCCGTGTTGCCGTCGTAGGATTTGACTCCGACGGGGCCGGATATGAACGCCGGCTTGACGTTGGGACCGGTGTTCCCGCCGCTCCCATTTGTGCCAAACCCGCCGCACGCAGCGACGGCAAGCGTGGCGACGGCGATGGCGATCGTGTTTCGGCGGTGCGCACGCCGGGTGCCATGGCCGTGCGAATGGGCGGACTGCGAGAGGTGGCGCTGCTGCATGGGTATGTCTCCTTGTTGTTATCGGCGGAATGGCGCGAACGCCGTCCCGTCCAGGACTCGGTGAGACAACTGCAAACTGCGAAACAGGGGGAATTGCGGAGTGGCGCGGACCATGGTGAGGCGCTGGGAGGTGCGGCTTCATGCGAAGCCGCGCGCACCCGGCGATCCGGCCCGGCAATGTTATACGGTCTTGCGCCGCAGGAGGACGGCCTGGCGGTACGTAGTGTTACCTAAGGTCTACCCCGAAGCCCCTGTACAGAGCCTAGGGGACACCGCCTCAGGCCAGCGCGCGGTACGACCAGATGCCGAACGCGGTCAGCAGGAGCGATCCACCCAGATGCATCGCGAGGTGGAGCATGGCCCAACGATAGTCACCGGCCATCAGATTGGCGATGACTTCGCTCGAGAACGTCGAGAACGTGGTCAGGCCGCCAAGAAAACCCGTGACGGCCAGCAGGCGCCACTCAGGCGGCAAAGACGGGTGGGTTTCGAAGAACGCGACGGCCAGGCCGATCAGGTAGCCCCCGACCAGGTTCGATGCCAGCGTGCCATACGGCAGTGCCGGATTGATAGCGTTCCACGTGACCGAGAAAAACCAGCGCAGCCAGGCGCCGACGGCGGCACCGACGCCGACCGCCACGAAACCCATCGGGCCCATCATTCTTCCTTGTTATTGGCGGGATCCGCGTTGAACGATTCGATACCCCAGCGGCGCAGCGCGGCATCGTCCGAGACCCGCGCGTCGACCCAGCGCGCGCCTTCTGGCGTGTCTTCTTTCTTCCAGAACGGTGCCTCGGACTTCAGGTAGTCCATGATGAACTCGCACGCCGCAAACGCGGCCCCACGGTGGGCCGAGGACACGGCAACCAGCACGATCTGGTCCAGCGGCTGCAGCAGGCCCACGCGATGCACGATGGTCACGCCAAGCAGCGGCCAGCGTTCGCGCGCCGCCGCCTCGATCGTCTCCAGCGCCTTCTCGGTCATGCCGGGATAGTGCTCGAGCTCCATCGTACTGACGCGCGTGCCTTCGCTGGCATCGCGCACCGTTCCGATGAAGCTGGCCACCGCCCCAACGCCCGGATTGCCGGCGTGCAGCGCCGCCACTTCCGCGCCGAGATCGAAATCCTCGTGCTGAACGCGCACCGCCATCTCAGCCTCCGGTCACGGGAGGGAAAAAGGCCACCTCGCAGCCGTCGGCCAGCGGGGTGTCGGCACGTGCCACGGCGTGGTCCACGGCCATGCGCAGCGCGCGGCCATCGGCCAAAGCCTCGGTCCAGGCGCCGCCGCGTCCGCGCAGCCATGCGCGCAGGTCGCCAACCGTGCGAACCTCGGCGGGCACCTCGGCGCGTTCGGCGCCCTGCCCCACCTGTTCGCGCACGCTGGCGAAGTATCGGAGTTCTAGTTGCATGATCAGGCCAGCAAACTGGCAAATGGAATGAACTGCACAACGTCGCCGCGCTGGATGGTCTGGTTCGGCGGATTGTCGATCAGGCCATCGCCCCACACGGTGGACGTCAGCACGCCCGAGCTCTGGTTCGGAAACAAGTCGAGGCCGCCAGCATCGTTGATGCGCGCGCGCAGGAATTCGTTGCGGCGGTCGCCGCGCGGCAGATCGAAATCCGCACGCAGCGGCAGACGACGCGGCGTCACATCCGCGACGCCCTGCAGACGCAGGATGAACGGGCGCACGAACAGCAGGAATGTGACGAAGCTCGACACGGGATTGCCCGGCAGGCCCAGGAAAAACGCGGGCAGCTCGGTGCCGTTGGCCACCTGCCCGAAGGCCAGCGGCTTGCCCGGCTTGATCGCAATCTGCCAGAGGTCCAGCCGACCTTCCGCCGTGACGGCCGGACGGATATGGTCTTCCTCGCCTACCGATACGCCGCCCGACGTGATGATCAGGTCGTTGCCCTCGGCGGCGCGGCGCAACGTGTCGCGCGTGGCTGCCAGCGTGTCCGGGACGATACCGAAGTCAGTCACTTCGCAGCCGAGGTTCTCCAGCAGACCGCGCAGCGTGAACCGGTTCGAGTTGTAGATCGCGCCGGGCTTGAGCGGCTCGCCGGGCATTGCCAGTTCGTCGCCGGTAAAGAACACGGCCACGCGCACGCGGCGGACCACGTCGAGCTTTGCCTGTCCCACCGACGCGGCCAGGCCCAGCGCCTGCGGCGACAGGCGCGTGCCGGCGGGCAGGATCTCGCTGCCGGCCTCGATATCCTCGCCGGCACGGCGAATCCACTCGCCCGATGCCGGTGCATGATTGACGATCACCGCGTCGCCATCGGCCTGGCACTGCTCCTGCATCACCACCGCATCGGCGCCAGGCGGAATCAGGCCGCCGGTGAAGATGCGCGCGGCGGTACCCGGGGCCAGTTCGGTACCCACGTGGCCCGCCGGTATCCGTTGCGAGACTGGCAGCCGCGTGCCCGGCGCCGGCACATCGGCGGCACGCATCACATAGCCGTCCATCGACGTGTTATCGGCCGGCGGCACGCGCAACGCGCTGGTGACCCCGGCCGCCAGCACCCGGCCGTTGGCCTGCAGCGTATCAACGGTTTCGGAATCGGTGATCGGGCGAACGCCGGCCATCAGGGCATCGAGCGCCTGGGCCATCGTCAGCATCGGAGGGCGCGCAGCAGTCTGGGTCATGGGATGCGTGTGGGATTCAGGTTGGCTCCAAATGAAACAGCCCCCGGGCCGGGAAGCCTGGGGGCCGTGGCAGCGGAGCCCGGCAAACCCGATTGTAACGAGTTGGCGCCGGACCGGCCGATCCTGCTGTGATAAGGGCTATTCGCCCTTCGATCACAATCCGGTGTGCTGGGCGATATACGCCTTCACGCTGTCCGCGTCGGCCGGCATCACCTCGAAGCGTTGCGGCAGCTTCTCGATACCGTCGAACGCAGCCGGACGTTCCGGCTCATGGCCCAAAGCCTCGTGGATTGTGTCGGCAAACTTGGCCGGCAGCGCGGTTTCCAGCACCACCATCGGCACGCCCGGCTGCAGGTACTCGCGCGCCACCTTCACGCCATCGGCGGTATGGGTGTCGATCGTCACGCCATAGCGCTGGTTCACGTCGCGGATCGTCGCCAGACGGTCCTGGTGCGAGCTGCGGCCGGAAACAAAGCCAAACTGGCCGATGCGCGCGAAATCCGGCGTGCCCGCCAGATCGAAGCCACCCTTGGTGTCGACGTCGCTGAACAGCGCCACCAGCTTGTCGGCGTCCTGGCCCAGCAGATCGAACACGAAACGCTCGAAGTTCGATGCCTTCGAGATGTCCATGCTCGGGCTCGACGTGTGGTACGTCTGGGCCGAGGTCCGCACGCGATACGTGCCGGTGCGGAAGAACTCGTCCAGCACGTCGTTCTCGTTGGTGGCCACCACGAGCTTGTCGATCGGCAGGCCCATCATGCGCGCGATGTGGCCGGCGCAGACGTTGCCGAAGTTGCCCGACGGCACGCAGAACGACACCTTCTGTCCCGGACCGCTGGTCGCCAGCAGCCAGCCCTTGAAGTAGTAGACCACCTGGGCGACCACGCGGGCCCAGTTGATCGAGTTGACCGTGCCAATGCGCTGGCGCGCCTTGAACGCATGATCGTTCGACACGGCCTTGACGATGTCCTGAGCGTCGTCGAACACGCCTTCGATCGCGATATTGAAGATGTTCGGGTCCTGCAGGCTGAACATCTGGGCGGTCTGGAACGCGCTCATCTTGCGGTGCGGGCTCAGCATGAACACGCGAATGCCCTCCTTGCCGCGCATCGCGTACTCGGCCGCGCTGCCGGTATCGCCGGAAGTTGCGCCAAGGATGTTCAGCTTCAGGCCCGCGCGCTTGAGCGCGTACTCGAACAGGTTGCCCAGCAACTGCATCGCCATGTCCTTGAAGGCCAGCGTCGGGCCGTTGGACAGGCCCAGCAGTTGCAGCTTCGTGCCGCCCTCTTCGCCCAGTGTGCGCAACGGCGTAATGTCGGCGGTGTTGTCGCCGGCCCGCGCGTTGCAGTACACGTCTGCCGTGTAGGTCTTGCGCGTCAGCGCGCGCAGGTCCTCGGCGGGGATGTCGTCACAGAAGCGCGACAGCACCTCGAACGCCAGGTCGGCGTACGGGAGCTTGCGCCAGGCTTCGAGTTCCTCGGCCGTGATCTGCGGGTACTGCTTGGGCAGATACAAGCCGCCATCGGGCGCCAGGCCACCGAGCAGGATCTCGGAGAACGATTGCGGCACGTCATGGCCGCGCGTCGACTGGTAATTCATGAGGCGAGTCAGGTCCGTCTGTCAGCTATCAGTTCAGTTCTTCCATGCGCAGGCGCGTGACCGGCGACAGCACGGTCTGGAGCGCTTCGATGCTGCGAATCGCGGCATTGACGTGCTTCTCGCGCGTCAGGTGCGTCAGGATGATGATGTCGGTCTGCGGCTCGCCTTCGCGCGATTCCTTCTGCAGCATCGCGTCAATGCTGATGCCGGCTTCCGCCAGGATGCGCGTGATCTCTGCCAGCACGCCAGTTTCGTCCGACACACGCATGCGCAGGTAGTACGAGCTAGTGACTTCGTCGATCGGCAGCACGGGCACGTTCGACAGCTCGTCCGGCTGGAATGCCAGGTGCGGTACGCGGTGGTTCGGATCGGCGGTGTGCAGGCGGGTCACGTCGACCAGATCGGCAATCACGGCCGAGGCGGTCGGCTCGGCGCCGGCGCCCTTGCCGTAGTACAGCGTGGCGCCTACGGCATCGCCCTGCACCAGCACGGCGTTCATGGCGCCTTCCACGTTGGCGATCAGGCGCGAAGCCGGCACCAGCGTCGGGTGCACGCGCAGCTCCACGCCTTCCTCGCGGCGACGGGTGATACCGAGCAGCTTGATGCGATAACCCAGCTCCTCGGCGTATTTGATATCGATGGCCGACAGCTTGGTGATGCCTTCCACGTGAGCACGGTCGAACTGCACCGGCATCCCGAATGCGATCGCGCTCATCAGCGTGACCTTGTGCGCGGCGTCGACGCCTTCGATGTCGAAGGTCGGATCGGCCTCGGCATAGCCCAGTTGCTGCGCTTCCTTGAGCACGGTATCGAAATCCAGACCCTTGTCGCGCATCTCGGACAGGATGAAGTTCGTCGTGCCGTTGATGATGCCGGCGATCCACTGGATGCGGTTCGCGGTCAGGCCTTCGCGCAGCGCCTTGATGATGGGGATGCCACCCGCCACTGCCGCCTCGAAGGCGACGATCACGCCCTTCTTGCGCGCGGCCTCGAAAATCTCGTTGCCATGCACGGCCAGCAGCGCCTTGTTGGCGGTGACCACGTGCTTGCCATTCTCGATCGCCTTGAGCACCAGCTCGCGGGCGATGCCATAGCCGCCGATCAGCTCGATGACGATGTCGATGTCCGGACGCGTCACCACGTCGTTCGCATCGCTGACGACGTCCACCGTCCCACCAGTCAGCTCGCGGGCGCGCTCGGTGTTCAGGTCAGCCACCACCGCAATCTCGATGCCGCGGCCTGCACGGCGACGAATTTCCTCCTGATTGCGCTTGAGCACGTTGAACGTGCCGCTACCGACGGTACCGATGCCGAGAAGGCCGACTTTGATGGGATTCATGAACGTCTGACTCTGGTTTGCTTGATTCTGAAATAGGGGCGTCCGGTGGCTCAGGCCGTACCGTGACGTTTGCGATAGCTTTCAAGGAAGCGGCCGACGCGGGTGATGGCCTCGCGCAGGTCTTCCTCGTGTGGCAGGAACACAATCCGGAAATGGTCCGGCGCGCCCCAGTTGAAGCCGGTACCCTGCACCAGCAGCACCTTCGATTCCTGCAGCAGTTCGTAAATGAACTCCTGATCGTCCTGGATCGGGTACATGGACAGGTCGAGCTTCGGGAACAAGTACAGCGCCGCCTTGGGCTTGACGCACGTAACGCCCGGGATCTTGGTAATCAGCTCATACGCCAGATCGCGCTGGCGGCGCAGGCGGCCGCCTTCGGTCACGAGGTCATTGATGCTCTGATACCCGCCCAGCGCCGTCTGGATCGCCCATTGGCCCGGCACATTGGCGCACAGGCGCATCGACGAGAGCATGTTCAGCCCTTCGATGTAGTCGAGCGCGGGACGCTTGTCGCCCGACACCACCATCCAGCCCGCGCGGTAGCCGCACGAACGGTAGTTCTTCGACAGGCCGTTGAAGGTCACGGTCAGGACGTCCGTGGACAGCGAGCCGATCGACGTATGCGTATTGCCGTCGTACAGGACCTTGTCGTAGATCTCGTCGGCGAAGATGATCAGGCCGTGCTCGCGCGCGATGGCCACGATCTCCTTCAGCAGTTCGTCCGAATACAGCGCCCCGGTGGGGTTGTTCGGGTTGATGATGACGATGCCGCGCGTGTTCGGGGTGATCTTGCGGCGGATATCATCGAGGTCCGGCATCCACTCGTTGGCCTCGTCGCACACATAGTGCACCGGCGTGCCGCCGGACAAGCTCACCGCGGCCGTCCACAACGGGTAGTCAGGCGCCGGCACCAGCATTTCGTCGCCACTGTTGAGCAGCGCATTCATCGCCATCACGATCAGCTCGGACGCGCCGTTGCCCACATAGATGTCATCCAGCCCCACGCCCTGGATCTTCTTTTCCTGGGTGTAGTGCATGATCGCCTTGCGCGCGGCGAAGATGCCCTTGGAATCCGAGTAACCCGCCGAATTGGGCAGGTTGCGCATCATGTCCTGCTGGATCTCCTCCGGCGCGTCGAAGCCGAACACCGCCAGGTTGCCGATGTTCAGCTTGATGATCTTGTGCCCCTCTTCCTCCATTTGCTTGGCCTTTTCCAGCACCGGGCCGCGGATGTCATAGCAAACGTTCTGGAGCTTGTGCGATTTCTGGATGGGTTTCACGGCGGTGTTGGCGATGTCAGGGCAAGCTGCCGGTCTCTGGCGGCAGCGGAATCTGGGAATCTCTGGATTGTCCTGCGCGTCTGGCGGCGCGTCCGCAATGAGGCTCGCGAGGCGTGGCAGACCTGGAGGCAAAAGCTATAAGATATCGGATTATGACAGACTTCGGCACGGATTCTTGCATTGCGGCGAGCGTTTTGCCCTCCCGCGCGCACGATCCTGCCACCAACCCGTCGCCAGTCTCCTGCTTCGGCCACCCTTCTGCACCGGGTGGCTCACCGGACACATCCCGACGGCATGAGGCCCCCACTTGAAACTCCACGCCGACCAACCCCAAAGCCTCAATACCGTGACCGGCTACGGTCCCGGCTATATAGAAATCAATGCGATCCGGCACGAAACGGCGGTGCTCGTGATGCCCGAAGGCAACGTCGAACCATGGCCGGTCAGCCGTTTCGAGGACCTGGAACCCGCCCATTTCGAAGCCTTGCTGAAAAAATCGCCCGAAGTCGTGCTGCTGGGCACCGGCAGCACGCTGCGCTTTCCCCACCCGCGCCTGACCGCCGCTCTCTCCCGCCTGCATATCGGCGTGGATGCAATGGACTTGCAGGCCGCATGCCGCACCTACAATATCCTCATGGCCGAAGGCCGCAAGGTTGCGGCGGTGTTGCTGGTGGAGCCGGCTGCCTGACTTGCCGAAGCACGGCATCGGGCAACCTGACGAGCCAGCGCGTACCGCCGGGGCCGCGGATTCCCGCCGGGTTCGGTTTACGCCACGCTTGAAGTCCGTAGAACTGCCCCAATCTGCACTCGCCATGGCCGCAAAGCCCGAGGCCGACATCGGGCTGCCGCCGTCACCGATGATGCACGCCATCCCAGGAGAGCCACCAGCATGACCGTCAGTCTCAACAAGGCCATACCCGACTTCCAGGCCCCCGCCACCGGTGGGGACTTCCGTCTTGCCGACCAGCGCGGCAAGACCACCGTGCTGTACTTCTACCCGAAGGACAACACGCCGGGTTGCACCACGGAGGCGATGAACTTCCGCGATCAGTACGACGATTTCGAGAAGGCTGGCGCCGCGGTTTACGGCATCTCTCGCGACAGCATGAAGTCGCACGAGAACTTCAAGGCCAAGCTGGAGTTGCCGTTCGAACTGATCTCGGACGCCGACGAGGCGATCTGCCAGCTCTTCGATGTCATCAAGATGAAAAAGATGTATGGCAAGGACGTGCGCGGCATCGAGCGCAGCACGTTCATCCTTGATGCCAAGGGTGTCCTGCGCCACGAAATGCGCGGCATCAAGGTGCCGAATCACGTGGACGAAGTGCTGGAGATCGTCAAGGGGATGTGACCGGAGACATCCTCGCGACAGCGATGCAACAGTGACGCAACGATGCGTTTTCGCCTGATTGCCAAACCGGAATCGTTCGGGTAGATTGGGTCGTAATGCGTTCAGATCCCAGTTGCCACGCTGCCGTATCGGTCCAGCCCAGCAGGCTCAGTCCCCGGGCTGGTAGCGGACCTGCCGCGTCGCGGGTCCGCAAGCAAGCCGCCATCCCTGTCCACCAGGTCTGGCGGCTTTTTTGTTTGTCCACACCCTCAACCTCACTCTACGGTTTTCCGGTTTTCTGCCGTTCGTTGGCGTTGACGCGCCAGCCATTCCGCCCCCGTCTGTTCCCCTGAAAGGAAAGCCAAGCATGCCGCTGCCTACCATGCCCGCCAAGCCTGCCCAACTGCTGGACCCGAGCGAGTTCGCCCCGGTCACACTGCCCAAGGCCAAAGTCGCGCAGGGTAAGAAACCTGTGCCGGCCCTCGAGCGTGTGGCATTGCTCGAGACCGGCGACACCAATGCGCCTGCCACCGCGCGCGCTGGCAGCACCACCCGGGCCAAGACCACCGAAGCCCCGGCATCGACCAAGGCTCCGGCCCCGACGCCAGCCGTCAGCCTGGTGCAGCCCGGCGCCAGCCCCACGCGCCGCGCACGCAAGGCCACCGGCCCGAGCAAGCTGTTCGTCCTCGACACCAACGTGCTGATGCACGATCCGTCGTCGCTGTTCCGCTTCGAAGAGCATGACATCTATCTGCCGATGATGACGCTCGAGGAGCTGGACAACCACAAGAAAGGCATGAGCGAAGTTGCGCGTAACGCGCGCACGGTCAGCCGGACGTTGGACCAGCTCGTGGGAGGCACCGACGGCGTGCTCGACGAAGGGCTACCGCTGGCCAAGCTCGGCAATCGCGATGCCCAGGGCAAGCTGTTCTTCCAGACGCGCCTGAACGACATCAAGCTACCGGAAGGCCTGCCGCAAGGCAAGGCGGACAACCAGATCCTTGCGGTGGTGAGCGCCCTGCAGCAGCAGTACCCGGACCGCCAGGTCGTGCTGGTGTCGAAAGACATCAACATGCGCATCAAGGCGCGCGCCCTGGGCCTGCCCGCCGAGGACTACTTCAACGACCAGGTCCTGGAAGACAAGGACCTGCTTTACTCGGGCGTGCTTCAGCTGCCCAACGATTTCTGGGCCAAGCACGGCAAAGGCGTGGAAAGCTGGCAGGATCCGAAGTCCGGCACGATGTTCTATCGCCTGACCGGGCCGCTGGTGCCGTCGTTCCTGGTCAACCAGTTCGTCTACCTGGAGCCGATGGACGGCAGCCTGCCGCTCTATGCGCAGGTCAAGGAAATCAACGGCAAGACCGCCCTGCTGCAGACGCTGAAGGACTACACCCACAACAAGAACAATGTGTGGAGCGTGGTAGCCCGCAATCGCGAGCAGAACTTCGCGCTGAACCTGCTGATGAGCGCGGACGTGGACTTCGTCACGCTGCTCGGCCAGGCTGGCACCGGCAAGACGCTGCTGGCGCTTGCAGCCGGCCTCGAGCAGGTGCTGGACCAGAAACTCTACAACGAGATCATCGTCACGCGCGCCACCGTGCCCGTGGGCGAGGATATCGGATTCCTGCCCGGTACCGAGGAAGAGAAGATGCAGCCCTGGATGGGCGCGTTCGACGACAACCTCGAGGTACTGCAGAAGAGCGACGACAGCGCAGGCGAGTGGGGCCGTGCCGCCACGCAGGAGTTGATCCGTTCGCGCATCAAGGTCAAGAGCATGAACTTCATGCGCGGCCGCACCTTCGTGAACAAGTTCGTGATCATCGACGAGGCGCAGAACCTGACGCCGAAGCAGATGAAAACATTGGTCACGCGGGCGGGCCCTGGCACGAAGATCGTCTGTCTGGGCAATATCGCGCAGATCGACACGCCTTACCTGACCGAAGGTTCGTCCGGCCTGACGTACGTGGTGGACCGCTTCAAGGGCTGGAGCCACAGCGGTCATGTGACGCTGGCACGCGGGGAACGCTCGCGCCTGGCCGACCACGCCGCTGACGTACTGTAGGATCGGAGCTTGCAACGCCGAGTCCGCGGCTCTGGCCATCCAGACCGCGGGCGGCACGCTGCCGGGCGTGGCAACGAAAAAGGCGTCGGTGTCTTGCTGACAGCCAGGACCACATGGCCCGGTTATGATTTCCGGGTACGCATGTCAATACGGAGGCGTCGATGGACAAGCAGGAAGCGTTCAATCGGTATCTCTCGAACAGCAGAACGCTGTTCTCGCGAACTGCCCGCGTAACGCGGCGCAGGCGCGTCATCGCTGCAACGCTGGTAGGCATGGCCCTGACGATTGGAGCCGCACTGTGTCCCGCATTTGCGGCCGACGAGATGGTGATTCGCACCATGGGCCCCGTCAGCTACGTCTGCGGCGGCATTGCAGCGGATGAACGCGCGAAACTGGCGGCTCAGGAAAAGAACTTCAACATGAGTGTCCTGTTCACCCAGGGTGATGGCGAATACCTGTCCGACGTTGACGTAAAGATGACACTGGAAGGCCAGCCCGTGGCTAATTTCAAGGCCGGCGGCCCTCGCTGCCTCATACGTGCGCCCGAAGGCAGCTACAATATCGAGGCCAGTTACAAGGGTCAGACAAAGTCCATCAAGATCACCACCGGCACGCGTAACGCGCAATTGCGCTGGTAGGCAACCGTGGGAATGGACGCATGACCCGGCAACCGAATCAGAAGAAGGATGCCGCAGCGCCCGTTTCACTCACCCTCTCGCCGGCTTTCACTATCCGCACTGTGCGCAGCGGCACTACTGCTCGCCGCCTGCGCCGGCGGACCGCCCGCACGTCAAGGCGCGTCGCTGCCCCGCACACCGGGCAAGCCAATCGTCGATCCCAGCGCCGGACTCGAGGAAATCTCGATCCAGGCAATGTCCCTCGTCGGCACACCATACCGCTACGGCGGAAACACGCCTGACTCCGGATTCGATTGCAGCGGCCTGGTCCGTTACGTGGTCCAGCGCGCCGCCAGCGTCAACCTGCCACGCACCACCGAGCAAATGGGACAACGTGGCACGACACTCGATCGACGCGATGTCGCATCGGGCGATCTTGTCTTCTTCAACACGACGGGACGCGCCAACTCCCATGTCGGCATCTATGTCGGACAGAATCGCTTTGTCCACGCCCCGGCCACCGGTGGCACCGTCCGGCTGGAAGACATGACCAAGTCGTACTGGGCGTCGCGCTACAACGGCGCGCGGCGCGTCGTGGCCGCCGGCAGCCTCGATATGACCCCGGTTCCCAGCCCAGCCCCTTCAGCCCCACTCACCCCACTCAGCCCACCCGCCCCGGACGACGACGATCCGATCGCCGCATTCGCGAACCGGTAAACGAACAAGCCAGGCACGAAGCCTGGCTTGTCATTGGGATTCCGCTCGCGCTTGCCAGCGTTACAGAATCTGCTTACCGATCCACCAGGCAATGGCGGACATAAATGCCGAGGCCGGAATCGTCAGGACCCAGGCCCACACGATGTTGCCCGCCACGCCCCAGCGCACGGCCGACATCTTCTGAGCCGAGCCAACGCCGACGATCGCACCGGTGATCGTATGCGTGGTCGATACCGGCACACCCAGCGCGGAAGCAATGAACAGCGTGATCGCACCGCCCGTCTCCGCACAGAAGCCACCCACGGGCTTCAGCTTGGTGATCTTCTGACCCATCGTGCGCACAATCCGCCAACCGCCGAACAGCGTGCCCATGCCGATGGCCAGGTAGCAGCTCACAATCACCCACATCGGCGGTGCGGCGCCACCCACTGCGACATGACCGCTGGCAATCAACAGCATCCAGATAATGCCGATGGTCTTCTGCGCGTCATTACCGCCATGACCCAGGCTGTAGAGCGACGCCGACACCAGTTGCAGGCGACGGAACCAGCGATCCACGCGCGACGGTGGCGTGCGGAAGAACGTCCAGCCGACGATCACCATCATGATCGAACCCAGGATGAAGCCGAGCAGCGGCGAGATCAGGATAAACGCGACGGTTTTGAGCAGGCCGTTGCCGACCAGCGCGCCCGTGCCTGCCTTGGCCACCGCGGCACCCACCAGCCCGCCGATCAGCGCATGCGAGGACGACGAAGGGATGCCATACAGCCAGGTAATCACGTTCCAGGCAATTGCCCCAACCAGGGCACCGAAAATCACGTAATGATCGACGATATTGACGTCGATGGTTCCCGTACCGACTGTGGCTGCCACCTTGAGGTGGAAAATAAAGATGGCGATCACGTTGCACATGGCCGCCATGGCCACGGCATGGTGCGGCTTGAGCACGCCCGTGGAAACCACCGTGGCAATCGAGTTGGCCGCGTCGTGGAAGCCGTTCATAAAGTCGAACAGCAGCGCAAGCGCGACCAACAGGCCGATCACCCACAAGCTCATTTGAACAGTTTGCATGCGAGTACGCGCCTCAGGCGTTTTCCAGGACGATACCTTCGATGATGTTGGCCACGTCCTCGCACTTGTCGGTAATGGACTCGAGCTGTTCGTAGATCGCCTTCAGCTTGATCAGACGCTTGACGTCGGTTTCCTCGCGGAACAGCTTCGACATCGCCGAGCGCATCACACGATCGGCCTCGGATTCGAGCTGGTCGATCTGCTGCGTGGTCTTCAGGATCGCACTGGCGTTGCCCATGTCTTCGAGCAGCGCAACGGCAATCTTCACCTGATCGCAGCACTGCACGCAGATCGCCGCCAGACGACGGGCCTCGTCGGTCAGGCTCGTCACGTCGTACAGCGAAATCGTCTCGGCAACATCCTCCATCAGGTCCAGGATGTCATCCATGGTCGTGATGAGCTTGTGAATCTCGTCGCGGTCCAGCGGGGTGATGAACGTCTTGTGCAGCAGGTCGATCGTGTCATGCGTGACGCGGTCCGCCTTCTTTTCGGTGGCCTGCACGCGCCGGGCATGGGCTTCGGCGTTGGGCAGGTCGTTGACCAGCGCCTCCAGCTCATGGGCTGCAGTCACCGCGCAATCGGCGTGCTGGTTGAAATATTCGAAGAACTTGCCCTCGGTGGGCATGAATCGACCGAACATGAAATGTCCTTGTGGCGCGCCTCAGGGCCGCGCTTGGTTGTTTTGCAAATGGGATGCAGGGCAAATTGCATGACAGCCGCGCGAGGGCGGCTGTCATCAAAGCGCAATATTTTACAGGTATGCGTCGCCCTGCGGGGTAATCACGGCGAATCAGGTGTCGTTGTCGAAGAACGCCGGACCACCGCTAAAATTGTCAAATTTCGTGAATTGACCTAGGAACGTGAGCCTAACGGTACCGATTGGACCGTTACGCTGCTTGCCGATGATGATCTCGGCCGTGCCCTTGTCTTGCGAATCCGGGTTGTAAACTTCGTCGCGATAGATGAACAGAATCACGTCGGCATCCTGTTCGATAGCGCCCGACTCTCGCAAGTCGGACATCACGGGGCGCTTGTTCGGGCGCTGTTCCAGACTGCGGTTCAGCTGCGACAAGGCAATGACCGGGCAGTTGAGCTCCTTGGCCAACCCCTTCAGCGAACGCGAGATTTCCGAGATCTCGGTGGCACGGTTCTCGCCGCTACCCGAACCCGACATCAGTTGGAGGTAATCGATGATGATCAGGCCAAGCTGTCCACATTGCCGCGCCAGACGGCGGGAACGGGCACGCAACTCCATGGGATTCAACGCCGGCGTCTCATCGATGAACAACTGCGCGTCGTTCATGCGCTGAATCGAGTGCGTCAAGCGCGGCCAGTCCTCGTCGAGCAGTCGACCGGTACGCAGGCGATGCTGATCGAGGCGCCCCACCGAACCCAGCATACGCATGGCCAGCTGGACGCCCGCCATTTCCATCGAGAAGACCGCTACAGGCAACCCCTGCTCGACGGCCACGTGCTCGCCAATGTTCAGCGAGAATGCCGTCTTACCCATCGAGGGGCGCCCTGCCACGATGATCAGATCCCCCGCCTGCATACCACTGGTCATGCGATCGAGGTCGATGAAGCCAGTGGGAACGCCGGTCACATCACTGGTGGAGTCACGGTGGTAGAGCTCGTCGATCCGCTCGACCACCTGCGTCAGCAGCGGCTGGATCTCCTGGAAGCCCTTCTGGCCACGCGCGCCCTCTTCGGCAATGGCGAATACTTTCGACTCGGCTTCGTCGAGCAGCTCGCGCACCTCTCGCCCCTTGGGTGCGAAGGCCGCCGACGCGATGTCATCGGCGACGGTCACAAGCTTGCGCAGCACCGCACGTTCACGCACGATTTCCGCGTAACGACGGATATTGGCCGCACTCGGCGTGTTTTGGGCCAGCGAGTTCAGGTAGGCCAGCCCTCCGACCTCCTCGGCCTTGCCGGCCCCCTGGAGCATCTCGAAGACAGTGATCACGTCGGCCGGCTTGGTCGCCGAAATCAGACGGGCAATGCTCTGAAAGATCAGCCGATGGTCGAAACGATAGAAATCTGCCTCAGAAATGAAGTCGGCAATCCGGTCCCAGGCGGCGTTATCCAGCAGCAACCCGCCAAGTACCGATTGCTCGGCCTCGATGGAATGCGGTGGAACCTTGAGACTGTCTAGTTGGGGATCTGCGGCGGGCGCGTTCATGGGGGGCAATTATAGCGGCGCTGAAGGCCGCGCAAACAAAAAAGGCAGGAGCGCGGCTCCTGCCTTTCTGTGCATCGCGCACGCCAAACCGAACTGGCGCACTGCTTCGCGGGGTACGGCTTAGACGTGCTCGCCCAGAACGGCCACGGTCACATCTACCACCACGTCGGTGTGCAGAGCAACGCTGACCGGGTGGTCGCCAACAACCTTCAGCGGGCCGGACGGCATGCGAACCTGAGCCTTCTCCAGCTTGAAGCCTTGGCCAGCCAGGGCTTCAGCGATGTCAGCGTTGGTCACCGAACCGAACAGACGGCCGTCCACACCCGACTTCTGGGTGATCTGGACGGTCAGGCCATTCAGCTTCTCGCCTTCGGCTTGAGCGGCAGCCAGCTTTTCGGCGGCAACCTTTTCCAGCTCGGCGCGCTTCACTTCGAATTCGGCGATGGCGCTTTGCGTCGCGCGGCGTGCGCGCTTGGTCGGGATCAGGAAGTTACGAGCGTAACCGTCCTTCACGCGAACGATGTCACCCAGGCTACCCAGGTTGATGACTTTTTCCAGCAGAATGACTTGCATCGTGTATTTCTCCTTGCGGTCCTGGGACTATCAGTTCTTGTGCAGGTCGGTGTACGGCATCAGCGCCAGGAAGCGAGCGCGCTTGATGGCCGTATCCAGCTGACGCTGATAGTGAGCCTTGGTACCGGTCAGGCGAGCCGGCGTGATCTTGCCGTTGTCGCCGATGAAGTCCTTCAGCGTGTCCAGATCCTTGTAGTCGATCTGTTCGACGCCTGCCACGGTGAAGCGGCAGAAGCGCTTGCGCTTGAACAGCGGGTTCTGTTGCTGAAAGCGCTTCTTGTTCTTGTTGTCACGTTTGACGAATGCCATGATTCAATCCTTTTCGAATGCTTTACATCGAGTGATGTGAAAGACCAGTGTCCTGCTGTTGCGGTGCTTGCGGGCCAGAAAGCCTTCGCAATCGAGCAGCGTATCGAGCGGAAACCGCTCAAGCTGCTGGCCAACGGCGCCAATGCCCATGGCCACGATTGCGAACTCCACCTGCCGGGGCGTTTCCGCCTCCAGTGTCTCGCCGGCATGCTGCAGAATGCAGTTGACGACGGGCACTCCAGCCGGCGTATAGCGCAGCGCCTCTCGCTCGACGAGCGTGGCGGTCAGCCGAAGCTGGTTCACCGCAACAATGCAGTCCGCTCTCAGGCGGGCTGGCCTTCCGTGGTCGTTTGCGCGGCCTTGCGGGCTTCTTCGCGCTGCACTTCCTTCATCATCGGCGAAGGAGCAGTCTCGGCCTTCTTGGTCTGAACGATCAGGTGACGCAGCACAGCGTCGTTGAACTTGAACGCGTGTTCGAGTTCAGCCAGCGTGTCCTTGCCGCATTCGATGTTCAGGCAAACGTAGTGAGCCTTGGCCAGCTTCTGGATCATGTAGGCCATTTGACGACGGCCCCAGTCTTCCACGCGGTGAATCTGGCCGTTTTGCGACGTGACGAGCTGCTTGTAACGCTCGATCATCGCCGGCACTTGTTCGCTCTGGTCCGGATGGACGATAAATACGATTTCGTAATGACGCATTGACGCTCCTTTTGGGATGAGCCACCCGGGCGTCACGTCCGGTGCGGCAAGGTTGAGTAGCCCGCGAGTATAGCCCGGAAAGGGGCCTTCCCGCAAGGATTCGGCACCCGGCCTGTCTCAGTACCGCTCGAAGAGCGCCTGAAGCCGGGCCGCATCGCGCCCCAGCGAAGGGTCGCCGGCCAACGCCAGCAGCAGCAGCACGCGCGCTTTGTAGGGATTGAGGTCGCCCGCCGAGACAAATACGCCACCTGCCGGTCGCGGCGGTGCGGGGATTGCCACATGACCAGCACCGGTACGCGAGCTTCGAGCCACCGCAACGCCACATGCCGCAGCATCGACCAGCGCGGCCGTCAGCGTTTCGTGCACGGAACCGTTGCCGGCCGCGGCCACGACAAACCCGAGCACGCCGGCGGCCACCATCGCATCGATACCGACCCTCCCCGGCTGCGCGTAGCTGGCGACGATCTCCACCAACGGCCATGCAGCGGGCACCGGCAAGCGCGGCGCCTGATCAGGACCCGGGGTGCGCGAGAAATGGACATAGGTGTCCTGCACAAAACCCAGCGGACCGGCAACTGGCGAATGGAAAGCATCGACAGCCGACGTATGCGCCTTGACGACATCACGCGCGGCATGAATCTGCTGATTCAGCACCACGAGCGCACCTTTGCCAACTGCCACCGGGCTTGCCGCCACGCGCACCGCATCGAGCAGGTTCAGCGGCCCGTCAGCGGAAAGCGACGTCGATGGGCGCATGGCCGCCGTCATCACGACAGGCAACGGGCAAGCCTGTGTCAGATGCAGGAACATCGCCGTCTCTTCCAGCGTGTCAGTGCCATGTGTGATCACGATCCCGGCGACATCGTCCTGCGCGGACCAATACCCGATTCGCGCGGCAAGCATCCGCCAGAGATCGAACATCATGTCCTTGCTGTCCACCTGCGCCACCTGCTCCGCCTCGACTCGCGCCACATCGGCCAGCGCGGGCACTGCCTGTACAAGTTGCGATACGGGCACTGTCGCAGCCTGATAGTGCGCGCTACTGGCAGGATTTGCGGACGAACCGGCGATGGTGCCACCAGTCGCGAGCACAACGATACGAGGCAGGAGTACGGACATGGACGGGGTTGACGGAGCTTGTAGGCGGGCCGATTGTAACTGCGCGAACGCCTGGCCGAACCCGTGACAAACCCGTGGGCCTCACCCCACAGAACTACTCGTGTTGAGCCGGCTGCGCAAAATGTGCTTGCACTTCACCCGATACTGTATAAAATCACAGCATACTGTTTAAACATACAGTGCTTCGGCACAAGACCTGCGACCCATGGCGACCCTGACACCCCGGCAGCAGCAGATTTTCGACCTGATCCGCGACACGATCCGCAACACGGGCTTTCCGCCCACTCGTGCCGAGATCGCCGCCGAATTCGGCTTCTCCTCCCCCAATTCGGCCGAGGAACACCTGCGGGCTCTGGCGCGCAAGGGTGTGATCGAGCTGACACCGGGCGCGTCGCGAGGCATTCGTCTGAAGGTGACGCGTAGCGACTCTGAACGACCCGATCAGTTTTCGTTACCGATGGCGGGCGTGCTGCAACTGACATTGCCACTAGTCGGTCGCGTCGCAGCTGGCAGCCCGATTCTGGCTGCCGAGCATATCGACCGGCAGTATCAAGTCGATGCCTCTGTCTTTGACGAGCGCCCCGACTATCTACTCCGCGTTCGCGGCCTGAGCATGCGCGACGCCGGCATTCTGGATGGCGACCTGCTTGCCGTGAAGAAAGCCAGCGAAGCCGCGAACGGCAAGGTTGTCGTCGCCCGTCTGGGCGATGACGTCACCGTCAAACGTTTGAAGAAACGCGGCGACACGATCGAGTTGATCGCCGAGAACCCCGACTTCCAGAACATCGTCCTGCATGCAGGACGTGACGAGTTCTCCCTGGAGGGTATCGCAGTTGGCCTGATCAGATCTTCAGGCTTCTGACTCTCCGGACCCAGGCAGCTGGCCACCTGCCCCGGTCACCCGCTTTTGCTTTGCCAACGCCGCCCCGTCCTTTACGGACGACGGGTGCGGACTTCTGCTGAACGCAAATTACGAGGTGTTGCCATGCTGCAATCCGAATCCGTCGCATCCCGCCGTCCGGTCAAGCCGGTCCCCTTCCGCCAGATCAAGGGCGTTCGCGTCTACCAGGGCACCCATCGCCGCACCATGGTCGGCAATATGGCCGCCATCTGCCGAATGCTCGAGCTTGCGGAACCGTCCTCGAAAACTCTTGACTGAGGCAGCCAGTTCTCTGCTGTCACCATGCACTGCAGCGTATTGCATGTACCGGCGATGATGGACCCGGGACCCGACGCTAATCGGGACCCGACCATCATCAATCTGACTCGACATCAATCGGCCAACGGCGCACCGAACCAATCGGAGGCGAGGTCTGCCTCAAAGGCAGCCAGCCAGGTCGCAGCCCCACCGGCGCCTCCTTTGTATTTCTGTAACTGGCCGCCGACCACGCGTTCGACAGTCACCATATCCGCAGCGCTCTCCCCCGGATTGAGCACGTTCGCAACCGCGAATTCGAAATCGTCTGGGACGAATCCGTGCCTGGCGCAAATGGACTCCAAAGCCTCCCGCACATCGGGAGAGAGTTCGTGAAATCTGAGCGTCATGCTCTCCTCCGTAGCATCTGCAATTCCTGATCTTTACAGATTACTTGCCCGATTTCGCGACGTCGCGCATTTTCCTGGCCATTCGTAGTTCTTTGGGCCAATGAAAATTTCTCGCTCTCCGGCTAGGGTAACAACCGAGAACGTCGATCGTGGCGGAAAGCGCCAACCCGGCATGGTTTTGCCCCATTCGATCCGACGATGACGAAAGGTTGAAGCCTTTCGTCCCTCCCACACCCCTATACCGCTCAGCACCTTCAGGAGATGCACGATGGCCAAGCACGATACGTCAAGGCTCGCCAGCCTGTCGCCTTTCGAACTCAAGGACGAACTCATCAAGTTGGCAGGAAGCGTATCGAATCGCCTGATGCTAAATGCCGGGCGAGGTAATCCGAATTTTCTGGCAACCATCCCGCGACATGGCTTCTGGCAGCTCGGCCAGTTCGCCATGATCGAATCGGAAAGGTCATTTTCGTATTTGCCAGAAGGTGTCGGCGGTTTTCCGCGACGCGCAGGTATCGAGGAGCGGTTCGACCTTTATGCCCGCGTGCACAAGGACGTTCCTGGCGTCAAATTCCTGACCGGCGCCGTATCGTATGTGCGCGACCAGCTTGGTCTGGATGGCGGTGATTTCCTGTACGAAATGTGCGAAGGGATCCTGGCCTGTAACTATCCTGTTCCCGACCGGATGCTCCGACTGAGCGAGAAGATCGTCAAGCAGTACATCCGCAAGGAAATGATTGGCGCGCATCCGTTCCTGGGCGATTTCGACCTGTACGCCGTAGAAGGCGGAACCGCCGCGATGACGTACCTCTTCAATTCGCTGAAGGTCAATCATCTGCTCAATCCCGGTGACACGATCGCACTGGGAATGCCGATCTTCACGCCGTATATCGAAATTCCGGAACTGGCCGAATACCACCTGACAGAAGTTTCGATCGATGCCGATCCCGCAGGTGGATGGCAGTACCCGAAGAAGGAACTCGACAAGCTGCGAGATCCCAAGGTTAAGGCGTTTTTCCTGGTGAACCCCAGCAATCCGCCTTCCGTAAAAATGAGCGATGAAAGCCTGAAATACATCGCCAGCATCGTTGAAGAACGCCCAGATCTGATTCTCCTGACGGACGATGTGTACGGTACCTTCGCCGACAATTTCGTCTCGCTGTTTGCGATGTGCCCCAAGAACACGCTCCTGGTGTACTCGTACTCCAAGTACTTCGGCGCCACCGGCTGGCGCCTCGGCGTTATTGCCACGCACAAGTCGAATCTTTTCGACGAGCAACTGGCGAACCTCCCCAAGAATATTCAGAAGGATCTGAACAAGCGCTATTCCTCCATTACCACCGAACCAGAGAAGCTGCCCTTTATCGACCGAGTGGTTGCCGACAGCCGCACGGTGGCACTGAACCATACCGCCGGTCTTTCTACGCCGCAGCAGGTGCAGATGGTGCTGTTCTCCCTGTTCTCGCTGATGGATTCCGCCGACCACTACAAGCAGACCATGAAGCGGCTGATTAGAAGCCGCAAGGCCGCGCTCTATCGCGGCATGGGCGTTGCGCCGGAAGCCGTCGATGAGAACGTGGTCGACTACTACACGCTGCTCGACGTCGAACAAATGAGCCGCGAAGTCGGCGCCGATTTCGTCAAATGGTTGCTCGAATCGATTCAGCCGCATGAGCTCCTATTCAGACTCGCCGAGGAAGCCGGCGTGGTCCTGTTGCCTGGCGGTGGCTTCGGCACCCGTCACCCCTCTGGTCGCGTTTCGCTCGCCAACCTGAATGAAGAGGACTACGTGAAGATCGGGCGCTCGGTGCGCAAGCTGCGCGACGAGTATCTGGCGCGATACCAGGAGTCCGGCGGCAAGACACAGAAGCCGAAAAAGAAGTAACCCGGTCGCGGCAAGGCAGTTCTGACTAATCAGTCTACAAATACAGGAGTAGGCTATGACCTGGTTTGTCTCCACCCTCAAGGCGTACCCCGAGATCGCGATTTTTCTCGCACTGGGAATCGGCTACTGGGTAGGCGGGAAGAGCTACAAGGGGTTCAGCCTGGGCGCCGTAACGTCGACACTGCTGGTGGCGATCGTCATCGGCATCCTCGGCGTGAAGATCTCCGCGAACGTGAAATCCGTCTTTTTCCTGATGTTTCTGTTTGCGGTGGGCTATGGCGTCGGCCCGCAGTTCGTTCGCGGCATTGCGAAGGATGGCATCCCTCAAGCCATATTTGCTGCGATAGTCTCGGTGCTGTGTCTCGCCGCACCCATCGTTGCGGCGATGGTCGCCGGCTACGATCTCGGGTCGGCTGCCGGATTATTTGCGGGTTCGCAGACAATCTCGGCGTCCATGGGCCTCGCCACTGATGCCATCAATCGCCTGGGCCGATCTCCGGAAGAAACCAAACAGCTTCTGGACGGCATGCCGATCGCCTATGCGGTCACGTATATCTTCGGTACGGTCGGCTCGGCAATTATCCTGGCGCAAATTGGCCCCAAACTGCTTGGCATCGACCTTGTAGCTGCCTGCAAGGATTATGAGCAGCAACTTGGAGCCGGAAGGCACAGAATGGCATGAGTTTGAACTGCGAGCCTACGCGCTGGCCCCCCACAGCCCATACATCGGCAAGTCCGTAGCCGAACTGGAGGCCAGCACGGCCGAAGGCGTACGTGCCTTTATCGAACGCATTCGCCGAGGTGGCAAGATTATCGAGGCACAACTCGATACCGTTCTGGAGCCTGGCGATATCGTCGCAATAGGCGGAAAGCGCGATCAACTGATTGCCAGACTGGGACCAAGCGGCCGTGAAGTGGAAGACTCAGAGCTGCTCAATGTGCAGACGGAGGGTGTGGACATCTATATCACCAACAAGGAGGTTGATGGCCACACGCTGCAGGAGATGGCTCGGTGGCCCGGTGCGCGTGGGATTTTCCTGAAGAAGATCAAGCGCGGACCGACGGAAACGGTCATCCCCGTACTGCCGAAAACCAAGCTCTACCGCGGTGACGTCATCACGGTGGTCGGCCGCACGCAGGACATCAATGCGACAGCGAAACATGTCGGGTATATCGACCGCCCGACAACGGTGACCGACGTGGCATTCGTGTCGCTGGCGATTACCGTCGGCGCATTGATCGGTGCCGTCGTGATCAACGTCAGCGGCATTCCCCTGACGATTTCCACGGCAGGCGGCGCGCTAATCGCAGGTATTATCTTCGGTTGGTACCGGGCCATTCACCCGACTTTCGGACGCATACCTGAGCCAACTCTTTGGTTCATGAATTCGGTTGGCCTCAATGTGTTCATTGCGGTCGTCGGTATTTCCGCGGGCCCTGGCTTTATTGCCGGCCTGCAGAAACTCGGCGTCAGCCTCTTCCTCTGGGGTATTTTCGCCACATCGATACCGCTAATCATCGGCATGTACCTGGCCAAGTACGTATTTCGCTTTCATCCGGCGCTCGTACTTGGAGTCTGTGCCGGCGCGCGCACAACCACTGCTGCGCTCGGCATGATCTGCGAGACCGCGAAAAGCCAAGTGCCAGGCCTTGGCTATACCGTGACCTACGCTGTGGGTAACACCCTGCTGACAATCTGGGGGATGGTCGTCATCATGATTCTTTCATGAGCGTTTGCGCCGCTCAGCTGCACTTGGGTGGCGCAATCCGGCTTCAAGGGATTGAAGCGATCAAATCGACCGACTGGTTATCCAAGCCCGGTCTTGGCTGGGGCATCGAGTTGAGGCTCGATGCCCCAATCGCCATGTAGATACCAATCTTCGCCGAGCAATTCGGCGGGATGCTGTGTGCGGCTTGAGCCATTGCCACAGCCCATTGCATCGGTCGAACAGAATTTGTCGCACCCCCAGCACACGCGCTCAGGGTGTGCGGGATGCAGGGGAAACTTCTTAGCCATGACAAGCGAGAGACGCTGTTGTCTGATGGCTTGATAGTAGCCCTGGCGAATCTGGGCGAACGACTGATTCCGGGAATGCTTGATCCAACGCAAGCGCGCCTATCCCTCGCCCACAAGAAGCTTTGCCGAAATGCAAAACAGCGCCCGGAGGCGCTGTTTTGACGACAATTCTTTGGGGTGGCTGATGGGACTCGAACCCACGACGACAGGAATCACAATCCGCAACCAATATCGTTAAAAATCAAAGCGTTGCGTGAGTTAATTGGAATATGACCATACCCGCAAACGGCTTGCCATCGTGGTCATTTTCGGGATCTTCCAACGAATTCGGAACAGTGATCTAGCCCAATAGCTATTTCGATTTGGGCTTCCAGCCGCACACTTTCTGGCCAGCCCTGTTGTGGGCCAAAATCGATTTGGCGGTGTCATCGGTCAGCACGTCGGCCTTGTCCACATAGATCGGCCGAGTCCAATCGCATGCCGTGTCCACTATGCGCGTCTTCACGACAACCTGCGGCTCGGGCGGATCATTTGCCCCACTCGTCGTGCAGCACCCGGCCAGCGTCAGGCACAGCACCAGCATCAGCATCTTCATCTCGTCTCACCTTTGCATTGTCGGCGCCGGCTCGCGCGGCATCCTCATTCGCCTTCGCCTGGATGGCATCGGCCTGGGCAACCTTGGCATCGGATTCGGCCACCTTCTGCGCCGCCTGCGCTTGATCGGTCTGAGCCTGCTTGTGGCGCAGCCAGCCGAACAGGACGCCAACGGCGCCGAGGATCCACGGGCCGAATTCCTTCAGCAGTTCAAGCAGCGCCGTCATACGGCCTCCCGCGCGACACGATGATTGACCGGCCACGTTTCCTGGCGGGGCTTGCCTGGGCGCCAAGTGCGCAGGTACAGCCCCCAGCTACCGTCGGCGTCGTCGATATCGGGCAGGCGCTTCGGGTCGGTGAAGAGCAACAGTCGCGCAGCACCGGCCGACAGCACGTCGTCTGTCTCCAGCGCACGCCAGATGCTCTCGGGAAGGAACTGCACGCCGCGGGAGGCACATAGCTTGTCGAGCCAGAAGCGGCTGGCATCGTGCAGGTAGATCCCCCAGACGCCGCCGCGCGACTGCCGCGTGCCGAGTTCGAACTGAGGAAAGCCCCGGGCCGGCCCGTTGCCAAGCTGTGCGCGGTGGATCAGCCCGGATTCCTGCAGGCATATCGCCGTCACCATCACCCTGGCCTTCGGGGTGTCCATGTCAGACGGAAGGATCGCGAGCGCATCGGCCAATGGCCCGCGCACGAAGTCACGCGGGGTCATCTCCGCCCTCCTTTTCCTCGTCACGCCGGCGCACAGAGGTGTACCGCAGAGCGAGGAACGTCAGGCCGAACATCGTGTAAGCGATCCACTGCTGCACGTTCTGCGGAATAACCGCCTTCAGTTCGGGCGGCATGGCGCTCCATGCCTGCACCAGCAGCGGCCCGAGCCCCATGACCGCGGTGAAGGTGGCGCCGGCTATCACGGTTCCTTTGCGGTGAAGTTGCCGCCAGTTGTCTGCAAGAGTGAATTTCATGGCGCCTCCTATTTGGCCCACTTCCGAATGTCTGGCCGCTGGCCGGCCGCATTGTCCAGCAGGTAGTCGCGGATCTTCTCCACGTTCTGCCCGATGGCGCTGAGTTGGTCTTTCACGTCCTGGCGCAACTGGCGCTGGTCGCCTTCCATCCTGCCGAAGCGTGCGTCGTGCTCGACGTCTTTGGCTTCCAGCGCCTGCACGCGGCCGACCAGCGCGAACCATGCGATCACCACCACCACACCGGCACCGATCAGCGCACTGACGATGCTTTGCAGGTTGATCGTGGTGTCGATCCATCTACGCCGCCCACCCTCTTTCATGTCCATCAATTTCCCCGGTCAAACAAAAATGGATCAGCGCACCCGTCGCGCGCGGACGATGCCTTGCCCGGTCAGCGTGCCGCCGGAGTGAAAGCCCGTGGCGACAAGGAACACCGTGGTAGTGGTCGAGACAGAGAACCGCTGCATTGGGGCGATCCCGGACACCTCGTTGCCGGGCGTTACAGAAATCCCGCCGATCGCGGTGTACAAGGGCACTGCGGCCTGCGTAGCGGATGTTGCCGAAACGCTTACCCGCCCAGCAGTCATAGTGTCGCCCGTGCCGGTCGTGAAGTAGACGTTCCCTGTTACGTCCCAGTCGCCAGCAGTCAAGCTGATGCTGGTGATGTTCGTAGCCGTGGAGTTTGTCAGCGATATGCCAACCGGCGAAGCGGACTGATACTCGCCCCAGCTCCCCGCGCTCGCATTGTTGTTGGTCGTGGTCCCGATCAGGCCCGAAGTCTGCGAAGGGTTGATAAAGCCCGTGGCCTGCACGTTGGTGAACGTGCCTGCTGCGGCAGTTACCTGGCCAATTGCTGCGCCGTCGATCGATCCGCCGGTGATGGCTACCGCGCTGGCATTCTGCGTGGCGATGGTGCCCAACCCGAGGTTGGTACGCGCACCGGATGCCGTGCCTGATCCGGTTCCGCCAGACGTAACGGCCACGGCCGTGCTGAACGTCACAGCGCCGCTGAACGTGGGCGTGCCACTGAAGGTGCCGGAGAGCGCGCCGCCCGCGATGGTCGGCGTGGTCAGGGATGGAGAGGTTCCGAACACAGCTAGGCCGGTGCCAGTCTCATCGGAGAGCGCGCCGGCTAGCTGCGCTGAGGTCGTGGCCGCGAACTGCGACAGGTTGCCACTGGTCAGCGCGAACGTCGCGCCGCATGAGAAACCGGTGCCACTGGTGTACTTCAGCGCGCTGTTGCCGGTGCTGCAACTCGGTACCGCGTTGGCGATCGGCGATGCGCTGGCCCCAGTGAAGTTCGCATAGACCGAGTTCGCCGCGATCGGCGTAATGCCGCCAGCCGTGACCGTGGCCCAGCCTGGCGCCGTGCTTGGCCCCATCGAAACGATAGCCTGCCCAGCCGTTGATCCGGTTGGGTTTAGCAGTTGAATGGGCGAGAGCGTTGCCGCGCTCGCGATCGAGGCCAGCGCGGCGGCGAATAGTGCGATTAGAGATTTGCGCATCATGGTCCCTTTATGCGTGCGAGTCGTAGCTCAATTTGAAATGCAGAGTCCCCGTGGACGGCAAGTTCAATAGCGTGGTAGCCCCTGCCGTGCTGACCTGCGCCACTGACAATTGCGTGCCGCTGCCGTTGAAATAGGCATAGAGTCCCGGCCCGGTGTAGGCGATACCATCCACCTCCAACTGCGCGATGCGCCGCGGGGAGTAGCTGGCCGGCGCGAACCCGGCCGGGATGCCGTTGATCGTCATTGGCCCCGAGCCACTGTGCGCGGTCCAGCCGATTGTCCCGGCGATCTCCACATAACCGCCGTGCAAGGAGATGCGGCCGTCTTGCGCGGTGTAGGTGCCAACCCCGATAGTGGAACTGCCGGCGATAGTCGGCGTAAAGGACTGCGTGGAACGCGACGCGAGTTGCGCCAGGTAGGTCAAACTCCCGGTCGGGCTGTTGTACCCCGCGTTGCTACCGGCGCGGTACTCGTTGCAGTTAGAGCAGGTGGAATCGAAATCGTAGAGCGCCGTTCGTGCGCCGGAGCCGGCATCAGGATTCCAGATCGTGATGCCGTCGCAGTTGCGACCCTTGAACGCCGCCGCACCGATTGCAGCAAAGTGCTGCGTATCCCGCGCTGAGGAATTCCGCGCCCCGTTGAAAAACACGTCACCAAGCGCGCATTGCTCGAAGTAGGTTTCGCTGATCCGTGTGCCAAGTCCGTTATCCAGCACGCCGTATTGGAAGCCCTGGATGTAGCCTCCTGTAATGCGCACGCCTTCGTTCGGGATACCCACAGCCTGCACCGAGATGCCATTCCCGGTACCAGCGCCCGCGCCCGTCTCGTTATCGAGCCGCGGGTTGATGATGTCGATCACCGCGCAATTCTCGGTGCAGGTGATCGGGTTCGGCACGCCGTTGTAGGCCGTGAATCCGTCCACCTTGGCGCCAAAGCAGCCGGTGCGGAAGACCGCGCCATTGGTCATGTTGGTGACGTAGCATTCATACAGCCCAGCCTGCAGGCGGAAGTTCTGCAGATCAAAGCCGGTGATGCCCACCTTGCCGTTGCCATCCAGCGTCGCGCTGCGGATCTGCGAGAAATACGCGTGCGTGCTCGCCTTGAAGATCGTGAGGTTATCGGTCGCGGGGATGAACTTGGCGTCCTTGTCGAACTCGATGATGAGGTTATCCCGCAGCTCAATCGTCGTATTGATGAGGTACGTGCCCCCCGAAACCCACACGCGACCTGCGCCGGTATTAATCGCTGCCTGGATCGCAGCGCTGGCCGGCGTAACCCCATCCCCCAATGCGCCGTAGTCCTTGATATGGACACGATCCCGCAGCTTGTCGCGCAGCGCCCGGTAGATCGCCCCGGTGCCGGCAGCGAGGAATTTGAGCTTGTTGACGATGGCGTCCAGCACGGTATTGCTAGACGAAATCTTCGCATCGGTAATGGACTCATCCGGAGTGATCTGCGTGGAGAGCGTGGTGCCGATGCGAGCGAACACCTTCTGTATGCCTGCCGGAATCGCGCTGGTGAACGTGACGACGTTGCCGGACAAGGTCCATTGATCCGGGCCCTGGAAGCCGATATCGAAGAAGATCTCCAGATTAGCCGGATTGCCCGGCGCGCGCGAAAGCGTGAGCTGCGTTGTCGTGCCGTTGGTAGTGAAGTCCGAACCTGCCGTGAAGGTGTCAACGCGCATGTCGCCGGCACCCACCGATGCAGTGATCGGATACATCGATGGATTCCCAAACGCATCAAAACCCATGAGCTGCCCGACGCGCGCGGACGCTGGTGGCAGCGTTGCCATTGAATTGGTGTCGGTATCCGGGAACTGGATGATACGCGTCAGCCTGTCGTAGATCCGTTGCACAAGCATCGTCAACTTGTCGAGCCCGGTCTCTACAGCCTTCGCCGGGAACGGGTCGTTCGGCGGAAGCTTGGTGTTCTGGAACCTGTCGGGATCGCGCAGGAGGATGATCGTCGTACCGACCGGCGGAGGAACGGAAAAGGCCACGATGCCGCCTGAATCCTGGCCAGCGCCAGACGCCACATAGCCAGTGGTCTGCAGTGCGTCGTTGATGTAGACGGCTAGGTCCGTCGCCAGCAGGAAGTAGTACGGGAACGGAAAGACCGTGGTGCTCCCGTCCCCGACATAGGTGATGCGCGAATTGGTGGTCGTAACCGTCATGGTGCCCTCGGATGAACAGCTCCGAGAGCGGCGATTGTCTGCAGCAGGTCATGGCCCGCTGCTGTCTATGCGCAGAAGATAGCCGCTTTGACGGTGTTAGACCTATGAGAAACAAGCACGTGAATCACTGGGCCACGCTGCTAGGAGGAAGCAGGAACTCCTGGTTGTTCTGTGTTCGCACACGTTGCTCCATACGGGACAGGTATCCCGGATTCATCATTTCCTGCATCCGGTAAAACAGCAGGTAATCCAAGGCGATGCGCGTATAGAACAGGTTCAGGTAAGGCGTGTTGTTAAGCGCCACGCGCAGCGCGTCGGAGCCGACCTTGCCGCCAGTGAGCGTGCCGTTGACCGCATCGTCTCGCATGGTCTGGTAGAGGCTCACGATGTCATTGGCTGCCCCGGCAGTCGGTCCGGCCAGCGAAGAGAGCATGCCGCCGCCGAAGCGGTTGGCCTCGCCAAAGACGAAATCGCCCATGATCCCCATGCCGCCGCCCTGGGCCATGGCCGCCATGAAGACCTTGGCATCATTGGTTGGGTCGTCATTCATGGTACGCGGCGTGCGCCCCTTTACCAGGTCCTTGGCCACCATCGAGCCGTAGCCGAAGAGCGTGGACCACAGCACCACGTTGACGATGCCCATGGCCTCCCCGTTTCCGGCGCCCAGCGCACCAAAAATGCTGCTGCCCTCATAGCCGCGGCCGTACAACTCGCGCCCGAAGATCTTCTGCAGATAGGCGCCGGTGAAGCTCTTGAACTGCGTCAGGAAGCGCATGAACTCGCCAAGGAAAGTGCCGGGCTGCGTGCCCTGCAGCATAATGGCCCGGGTCTTTGCGTCCGGCTCCAACTGAAAGAATCCGGTTCGGTCGTTCAGGTAGGTCTGCACCTGGTCGGCGATCTTCGGATCGGCAATCGTGTCAGGCGTAATGTACGCGCGACCGTCGATCTGCTTCTGCGCCGACGCGCGCACAACATCCCATTTCCCTGCGTCAATCTCGTACAGTTCCAGCACGCGGCGGTATTCCGGCGCCAGTGCATCCCATGACTTCTCGGCCTGCAGCGCCATATGGTGGGACATGCCCATGGCTGCGGCGGCGCGCTGCTTCTCCGACCACCAGTGCCCGAGGTTCAGGCGGAAGAACAAGCGTTGCCCCCGGGTCAGGGCGCCAGCATCTTCAAACGAGCCAGTGCGCGCAATCTCGCCCATGGCAGACTCGAAGTACACACCGATGCTGGCGAGCAGTTCCTTGCGCTCTTCGCTCTTCAAGCTAGCACCCAGGCCGGCGAGCGACTCACCCATGCCGCTCAGGAACGAGCGTCCCTGATACCGGGCTTCCGAACCGTAGACGGCTACATCATTGAACTGCGACATGATCATGCCGCCGAGCTTTGCCATTGACTGCCAGGCACGGATATTGGCGCCGCGACGTGCCCACAAGGCATTGCCCGGAATGCTCATCGAGCCGTCCACCGCCGCCATGAAGTTACCAAGCTTCTTCTGCGCTTCGTTGATGCCATCGATCTTGGCGAACTCTCCCGCATCCTTGGCATCCTTCACGATTTGCTGAGTGATCGAATCCATCATCGCGCCAGGATTCGGCCCGAGCTGCCGCAGCAGACCGATTTTCTGTGTGCCGCGCTCCAGGCCAGCAGCCACCGCCTCGCGCAGGTTGCCGGTGCCGTAGAGTTGGTTGTAGTCAAACCACGAATCAGCGTCCTTGAAATGGACCACGCGTGACTCGCTGAGCTTCTTGGCGAGATTGCCCGGTCCCTGAAACGGCTGATCCTCGACGCGCGAGATCGCCTTCATGTGGTCGCCACTGGCCAGGTTGTCGAAGATGCCGCGCAACAGCTTGTCCGTGTTCTGCTCGCCGGTCTCAGCTACCATGCGCGGCAGATCAAAGAAACGCAGCGCGCCGTCGCGCCATGCCTCGAAGCCAGCATTGCGAATCTTCAGCATGTCGTGCGACTGGCGGACAATGTACCCCGCCTCCTTGCCGATCCACGCGCCCGCCTCATTGGCCGCTGTGCGCGTCCACTCCTGCCACTTGTTTATCACCTTGGCAATGTCGGCCGCCATTGGCGCTAGGCCGCGCGTGAGGTCCGCTTCATCCGGCCGCCCGATGGCCCACAGTGCGCGGGAGATGTCACGGTCCATGACACCGCTGGCGAGGATCTTGGTCGCGCCAAGCTTCTCCAGATCGTAGACAAAACCGCCAAGCACCTTGTCGCGCAGAGTTTTCTGCACCGACATGACAGAGAGTCGCGCGCCGCTCTTGGCGCGATTCACGCCCACCAGGATCGCTTCCAATCCCTCTGCCGGTCTGGCGCCGAAGTTCTTCTGGACCCACTGCACGCGCTCGGCGCGGATGGTGGCGTTGATAAGCGCGTTGCGCTTCTGGATGTAGGCGGCCGAGTGCAGTTCGTCGCCGATCTGCTGCGCGGCCTGGGCGGCCACGTCGCGCTCTGACAGGTCAGGGCGTTCGAAGGCAAGTTGGCGCTGCTTGGATTGCAGCCGGGAAAAGAGCGCATCGGCTTCATCGGCGCCGACGGCGCGGCCTGCACCTTCCTCCAGTGCTTCCAGACAGGTATTGGTCATCGCATCACTCCGCACAACGCAGCATTCATCAGGCCTTTGGCAAGCGCCGCAGCATCCTTCACATCGGCCTCGAAGGCTGCCAGCGCATCACGCAGGGACGCAATGGTCCGCTCGGTCGCTCCAGTGCGCTGCAACTCGGAAACCGTCTCTTCGAACTTCACCTGTGCATCCTTCATGCTTTGCTCGGCCCCCTCGGTCGTGGCATTGCGCACCGGCTCGGGCGTCTCGGCCAGGCGCGTATCGGCGGCGCGCGCCATCTCGGAATCTGCCACAGCCACATTCTCGGCAGCATTAAAGCGCTGCACTGCCGCGCGGTCGGCCTCCTCTGACGGTGCGAACTGTCGGCGCACAGCGGCTTGGATCGGATCACCCTGCAGCAATTGTTCGGCGCGCTGCTGCACCTGATCCTGATAACGCTCTGGCACCTCGCCGCGCTCCAGCGTGGCTAGATCCTTCTCGGCTTCAGAAGCGCGCGCATTGGTATCAAGTTGCTGCTGCAGCCGTTCGGCCTGGTCCTGCAGTTCGCCGCGGCGCGCGTCGTGCTCGGCTTGGGCCCGCTTCTCGGCTTCGCCGAACTTGAGTTTCTCGGATTGCTGCAGCGCGCGAATATCGGACTTGGGCGGAGCCTCACCCATGGCGTCCAGTTCCTGTTGTAACCGGCCAAGTTGCGCCCGCATTTCTGCCACCGCGCCAGGCTCGGCCCGGTTCGCAGCCTGCGCGGAAAGCTCGGCGCGCAGCTGGGGTTTCACGTCATCGGCGGCCTGAGCCAGTGCCTGCGTCATGTCGGCCGGCTGCTGGCGCGCGGCCATCTGCAGTTGCAACGCTGGATCGGCGCGGATGATCGGTTCGACCGTTACGCCGCGCCCATCCAGCAGTTGCGAAACCGCTGTCGAGGTCGCCGCGATGCGAGTCTCATGCGAGACGCTGTTGTTCATCCAGGCCGCACCCATCGGTGAAATCGGTACGTCTCCGGTTTCCAAATGGATCACCAGCGGTTTCGGCGCAGTGCGCAGCACGTCCGGGCTGACCGATTCAGGCAGTCGCGCGGGCACATCGGTTTCGAGTGCGACCTTGGCCGGGGCGCCGAATACAAGATCCTTGGCCGCACCCCCAATCGAGTGCAGGCCGGCGCCGAACGCCGCACCGAAGGCAACGTTCTCGAGTGCAGTCGTCATGGTGAAATCGTCGCCGACGTTGCGCGCCACAAGGTAATCCAGCGGCTGCACCAGCGCCGTTCCCACCGCGCCCTCTGCCGCACCGATTCCGAGCCGTATGCCGGTACGCGCCGCCATGCCACCCGCCTCGGCCAGCAGCGCCGTGTACTTGGCTGGGCCGATTACCGGCACAAAGGCCGTGGCCAAATTGATCGGGTCCAGCATCGAGACGCCCGCCTGCACGCCGAAACCTGCGACGGAGCGTAGGCCAGTAGGCGACGCACTGATGGCGACTTCCCGCGCGGTCTTCTCCTGCTGGCGCTGCACCAGGCCGTCAAGCACATCGCGGTACATGCCAGATTCCGGCGCCTGCATCTTGGCACCAGCGGCATCCAATTGCGCTTGAGCTACATCGGCCGGCACTCGAGTCTGGCTCGGATCGTCGCCATACATCGGAACGCCGTCGCCGTCATAGCCGATGATGGTATTACCGGGCCGTGCGCCGGCGACATAGTTCCATCGGTCTGTGATGCTCTGTGCCGCCTCGCCAGCCTTGGCCGACAGGTAATCCCCGAGCGGCGTTGGATAATCCGTGATGGGCTTAAGAGGCGCCTCAAAATCTCCGTCGAGAACGAGCGGCATCAGAAGATCTCCGGTCGGGCCGACTGTGCGGCCTCATTGGTCATCTGCGCGAACGCCTCGCGTCCAGTCGGCGTGGTGGGTGTCGGCTTGACCGGTGCGGCGGCAACAGGCTTTGCGCCCATCGTGGAGAACTGCCCTCCCACGGGCTTTCCGTCCTGCGTGGTGACGATGGTCTGCGATACCGGGTCGAACAGCACCAGGCCCTTTCCGTCGGCGCTTGTGATCCACTTGCCGTTGCTGCGCAGGTTCGAGGCGTAGAGCGCCTTAGCGTCTTCCGGCTTCATAGTCTTCGGCGCTGGCGGCAGGGTCAGGTCAAGCTTGTTCAGGTCACCCATGATCGTCCTGGCGCTGGTCATTACCTGGTCGGCGTCGAATTCCTTGGGAATGCGTGCCGTGTCGCGGATAGTGAATTGGTTGCCCATGACCGACGTGAAGGCCTTGGTGGCCGCGTCACCCGGACTCATGCCTTGCCGCATGTAGGTGAGGCTCAACCGGTTTGCCGAGTCGTAGAGCGCACCGAAGGTCGAAGCTCCCCCGAGCGAATAGGCCATGGTCGCGGCAAAAGGCTGGCTGAGCGCCTGCAGCTTCGATTCCGCCGCCTTGATGTTGGGTGGATCAAGGCCATCCTTGAGCGCTTCCATCTTCGTGTTTGCTGCGGCCAGCACCTGTTGCCTGGTTGCGGTGTCCACGCTGTTGCCCAAATAGCCGAGCACCTTGGCCACCGGCGTGATGTCCTTGAGTTGGCCGAATACATCGCCCCAGCGGTCTCCCCACAACTGCGCCTGCTGCTGGATCACCTGGTCGGCCTGTGCGCCCCCGTTGGCGTTGATCTGACCGGTAATCGATTCGGCCTGCTGCTTGGTCAGCACCTGCGGTTTGGAGACGCCGAGACGGCGCTGTTCGGCCAGCGACGCCTGCGCGTAGGCCTGCGCCGTTTGGGGTGAGGGATTGGCCTGAAGCGCCTGCTGCGCCGTATTGACTGCCGGCGCATTGGCCACAGCGTAGGCAGCCGGGTCAGATTCGCGTTGCTGGATCACACGGGAGGCAGCAGCCTGCAAGATCTGGTGATCGCGGTCCGCGCTGGCATAGCCGGGGCCTGCCGTCGGCGCGCGCGAGCGCACCATGTCAGCAATATCCTGCGATGGCATGCCCTTCAGGTTCGCCACGTCCAGCGCCATCTGCTGCCCGTCTTGGTATTGCCGATACCGGGCCGGGGCCTCCAGCGGCCCATAGGCGCGCACGAGATCATCCAGGTTGAGCGGCGTCGGATCTGTCTTGCCATCGACTGCCATGGACTGAGCGTCCTGCAGATGGGTGTCGAGTTGAGCGCGCGCCATCGCCATGTTCTGGCTCTGCTGCGTCTTGGCCTGATTGAATACCTGGATGCGCGTCTCAAACGGTAGATTGGCCAGCACGGGGTTATCCGCTGGCGTGCTCGACGCCGAACCCATCTTGAATGCCTCATCGCTGCGCTTCTGCCACATCGGCACGTTGCTCGCCTGCTTGGCGTCCCCCTTGGCGATGTCGGCGTAGTAAGACTTGGCCATGTCATTGAACTTGGCGGCATCCCCGCCAGCTTCGCGCAAGAGTTTGTTCGCCGCCCCGGCGCCCGCCTGGATGGCGAAGTTGTAGGCTACCGGCTGCATGGAAGGCGGCAGCGCATCGGCGTGAATGGCATCCCAATAGCGGGTCTTGCGGATCTGCGAGGCTTGCTCTGGCGTCAGCTTCGAGACATCCACGTCGGGATTCGCCTGCGAGTTGATGCCGAAGTTGGTCGGGCCGCGACCGTTGTCATTTGCCGTGTAACCGCCCTCCTTCTGCGCGATGAAGGCATCGGCGCCAGAAAACCCGCCCGCGTACTGACCACCGGTGGCGGCGTTCGCACCCAACCCGGGCGGCCCAACGATAGCATCCGGATTACTGCGGGCGATGGAAGCGGCGGCAGCGTAGTAAATTTCGCTTTTCGCCTTGGCCAGCAGCTTGGTCCGCATCTCTGGCCCAACCTCCGGCATCGTCTCTTCGATCACACGTACGGCGGAATCCGCCTTGGACGGGTCTGCAAAGACCAGGCTTGCCTGCTTCGTGATCGAATCGGAGGTGGTATTGACGCGATCCGCCACCCGCGCGCCGGCCTCGAAGTTGATCGCCTGGCCGCCAAGCTGAGTGCGCAGCGCGGTGAGATGCTGCTGCAGATACTGCTTGGCCATCGGCGTCGGCGCGGTGCCCAGCGTCTCCTCGGTGTACTTATCGAAGTCGCCGATCAGTTGCGGCGTGAAGCCGGATGCCGCGCCGGTGGCAGCGGCCTGCCGGTCCTTCATGTTCTGCTGCCAACTGAGCTGCGCGTTGGAGAGAGCGTTGCCAGCCCACGCCTTGGCGTCCTGCTCTTCCTGCTCGCGCAGCAGCTTGGCGTTGACGATATCCTCGTGCGCGATGCCACGCCCCGCTTCCTGCAGCCCCTGCGCGGCATTGGTGAGCCCCGCGCCGATGGCACCGGATACAGGGTTGGCGTCAGCGCGCGGAAGCGGCGCACCGCCGCTCACATTGATCTGCTGGTTGTAGACCGGAATTTGCATGGTGATCAGCCCTGCGAGAACTTGCCGCCCTTCTGCGCGGCCTGGATGAACGCCTTCTGCGACGTGTAGGAGCCATACGACGACAGCGCTGCAGCGCCGGCGTTCAGGTATCCGGCCGTCATGGCGGAGCTGGCATTACTGCGGGCCTGCTGCGCAGATAGCGTGTCAAGCGTGCCCTGCTGCTGGAATCCCTGCGCCTGCAGTTGCGCGCCGTAGCGGATGTTCAGCGCATCGAGTTCGGCGTTGGTGGCCGACTGCTTGTAGAGATCGAGCGCCGAGCCCGATGACAGATCCACACCGGATTGCGCGGTGGCTGCGGCCTGCTTGCCCATGGCGAGCGCTGCCGATCGGCGCTGTGCTTCCTCATTGGCATTGCCCTGCTGGGATGCTACGGCTGCCTTCTGCCTGTCGACCTCGGCGTTATAGTCGGACGCGTTCGCTGCTGACTGCTGGCTGGCCGCCTGGGCATTTGCCGAGGTGACCGCACCTGCAATGCCCAGCGCGGAACTGGCGGCGGCTGTGACTGCGAGTAGGGTTACGGGATCTGCCATTTATCTCACCATTGCGTATCGGTCACAGTCGCGCCCGTCGGGCGAGTATTTGCGCATCCGGCCTTCCCATTCGAACTGCCCGAGCATGCGCACCCAGCGATGGGCCTGCTCGAATTCACTATCCACCTCGACCTCGATCCGGCGCGCGGTATTGGCCGCAAAGCTGCGCCGCACGACCCTGGTCAGCGCAACCATCCCGGATCCGCCGATGTCGCCAGCGATTACGGCCCATGCCCGGACATTCCCGGACCAGAGCGGGAAATAGCCGCCGCATGCCACCACCTTGCCGTCGGCGCGCGCCGTGTAGGACTCCAGCGACTCAAGGGCTTCCGGGTAGCCATTCGATAGCAGGATGGGACGCATGGCCGCCTGTGCGGGCTGCACCATCAGTTCGATCAGGTCGGATGCCTTGTACGCGTCGATCTGCATGTCAGCCCCTGTCGTAGGTGGTGTTCTGCGGCATGATCGCCACGATCGTGGCTGGCAGCGGATACGGCTGCTCCAGGCATATCCACGGATTGGTGTCGTAGTCGTCTGCGAAGTCAAAGAGCATGTCGCCGGTAAAAAGCGGCGGCGGGTTGTCCATGGCATCCAGCGCCGTGCGGAACTGGCCTTCGTCCATGTTGGTGAACTTGCTGCCGTACTGGAGACCCAGAGTCTCGAGCAAACGCACCACGAGTTGATTGATCCGCGCCGTCTTGCCCTGGCTAGTGCCGTCGGCCGCCCCGGCGTTCAGGCGCATGGTCTGCAGGCGCGCCGGGCACGCGAGCCCCACATGCACCTTTGAGCCTGCGTTCTGCAGCGTGACCTGGCCTCCGCTCACCACCCGGCTCGGGTGCGTGGCACCGTTTACCAGCAGGTCTACCGTCTGGCCTTCCAAGTGCGAGAGGCCGCCGATCGTCGTAACGGTCATGCGCCACCCGTTGGCCGGAATCTGGGCCATCGATGGGAAGGCAGCGTCCACCGTCGCCAACACAGTTGTCGGGGATTGCACTGTAGTTATCGTGGCCTTGGCCGTCGCAAAGACCGTCACCGTGTTGCCGGACGCATCCGTGGTGGTCGTGGTGTAGCGATAGTGGATCTGGCGCCCTACGTCGCTGCTCTGCCAGATGCTGCCTCCAGCCGAGAACGGGACGTTCGTGGCATGCGCAACCGTCGCGCCGGCCCCTGGCGTCAAGTTGGCATTGATCTTGTTGTCGAGTGTCAGGCCAGCATCCAGATAGAAGCTGTCCTCTGGATCATCCCCAGATGCGCGCTCCCTATCCATGTAGCAGACATAGCGCTTGGTCTGCCCATTGATCGTCCAATTTACAATGCCCCACAGTTCATCGCGCGAGCCGTCCGGCGCAGCGATCACGGCTAGCGATTCCACCTTGCCACCGCCGCCGATCGGGTGCCGGTGCCAACCTCCATGCGGAGGCTCGGGATACTGCTCGCGGGAATACGTCATGGCCACCAGCGCGCCATCATTGCGGGCCGCCCACATCGTCGAGTACGGCTCCTGCTGGTAGACGATCTGGTTCAACTTGGGCTTCGGAATGTGCTCGGCCAGCATCGACTGGTCCGTCGACTGGTAGCCGTTGTTCACGAAGTCATAGGCCACGTCGCGTAGCTTCGAGCCGGCGCGCTGGATGAACAGCAGCACACTGCCAACGTGCACCGGCTTGGCCTTGCGCGAGCCGAACGACGAGATCAGCGAGGCCGTCACGTTGTCCGGTCCATAGGGCTGGTTCTCAGTCTGCGATCTCACGGAGAACTCGCTGCCCGCCGTGCCGCACACCAGCGATTCCAGCGCGCCATTAGACGGCTCGATCCACTGGATATTGTTGACTTGCGGCGATACCAGCGTGGTCGTAATCGCCATGTCGGTTGTGACCAGCCCGCTCAGATCTTTGGCGCTGAAGTTCTCGTAGTCGCCGGCCACGCTCTGCCATACCGTCTGGCCACGACCGAACGCCAAGCGCTGGCGGAACAGGCTCACGTTGGATGGCCAGCCCTCCACGTCAGACCAGGCGCCAAAGGCCCACTGCGTGGAGGCGTTACCGGCGCCGACGGCATCGGCTGGCAACTGGGCCTGCGACGAAGCGGTCGAGATTGGCACCACGGTACCAGTTACCTGAGTCGGGCTGACATAGCCGGTGATGAGCACTACACCGAAGCCGGGGTCTTGGTACTGCCATTGGACGCCTACCCGCGCATCTGCCGCGCTAGTGCTACCGGCCGGAACGTAATAGGCGCCCTTCGTCACGTCGCCGCCATCCCACAAGGCGCCGCTGGTATGGACTGGTTTGTTCGGCCCGGTCACGCGCGTCAGGCTCGGAACATCCGGGCTCACCGCCAGATAAGTCTTCCCGTCCGAGATGCGTAGCGAGCCATTGGTGATCGGCTCGGGTTGGCTCCATTGGGTAGTCGATGCAGCAGATTTGCGCGAGAGCTGGAACAGCGAGCCGACGTGGCCGGATTGGAAGATGCCGGCCGAGGCGGTCAGCGTGACAGCGCCAGACTGAGCCGAGGCATAGACCGTCGTGCCGGTGACGTTGGCCGTCTTGAACGCCCCCCCCACCGGCTGCATCGTGGCCAGCGTCCAGTTGGTCGGGGCCAGGCGCGACAGCTTGCGCGGCGCGTACTTCGGATGCGTGATGTAGACCACATCGGCAGACTCTACGAAATCCAGTGCAAACTGGCCGTCAGAGTCCACCAGATCCGCCGCCGAATATGGCGAGGCGATCTCGTACGGTACGCCGCCATTCAGCAACTGCGCGTGATTCGTCCAGAACCGGATGTACAGGTCGCCGAACTCGAGCATATAAGTCTGCTGCGTGTTGAACTGGAACGGCAACAGCCACGCCTGCTTCGTCTGGTCCTTGATGGGAGAAACGTAGCGCCAGCCGCCCCGGCGCATAGCCGGTCCCTGAATGACCGGGATGAAGTTCTCGCACAGCTTCAGTCCAGCGCCGTATTTCGCGATGTCTACGCGCCCCTCCAGCCTCGGCGACAACTCGCCCGAGTTGAAGGAGCCGAGGATGGGGGAGGCTCTCATGCTGCGCTCGCGAATTCGCCGAAGTGTTGGGCCTCTGCGCGCTTCCGTGCGCTGACCGCGTCTAGGAAATCGACGTGGCTGCCAAGATTTACCTTGCGGCCGTTCGGATTGATATAGGCGCACCAGCGCTTATCGCGCGCGCTCCATGACACGCCGGGGACGCCAGAGGTGTTGTTGCGCTTGCGCGGCAGGTTGCTGCCGTTCTGGACGCGCGTCGCAGGCCGCAGCATTGCGATGCGGTTATCGGCACGAGAATGCTCGCGATGATCGACCTCGCCTGCCGGCCATTCACCATGCACGTAGAACCATGCGAGGCGATGAGCGTAGTAGTAGCGCCTGTCAATCTGGATGCGGACATAGCCTGACGACTTATCGATGCATCCTGCCAGCGCGCCGGCCCGCGCTCTACGCTGATCAAGACGCCAGCGGAATTCCCCGGTGGTCGGGTCGTATGCCAAAGCGGCGAGAAGTCGTGCGTGCGTCAGCATAAGTGCTCCTATAGGCGAATGAGGACCCACGAATCGTCCGGGAAACCTTGCGGGGCGCGCTCGACTGCGCCGGTCAAGGTTGCGTCGCGCAGCGCCTGCTTATAGTCCTCGCCGGCTTGCTGCTTCTTCGAGACTGACTGCATGATTTCCTCGGCAGCCTCATAGGCGAGTCGAGAAGCCATGACCTCCACGAAGAGCGCATCCCATAGACCCGGGTCTGTCACGTCCTGAACGTAGCGGATCTTCAGCGGCGCGTTGTAGATGGTCAGGATCTGGCTGCCCTCCAGCACATAAGCGCTGTCGTCCTGATCGCGGTAATCAGTCAGGCCAGGCACCGCGAAGGTGTCGTTGACCTGCACCAGCCGCAGAAAGTCGGACGGCAACTGGAAGGCGTTGTTGTATCCCCACGCAGGCGCGGGGCTGACAGCGGGAAGGCTCGTGCGCACCGTAGCGAAGCGCCAGATGCGCCGGCGCAGCTCTGCCTTGCGCACCGTTTCCCACAGTGCGTTCATCGCGCGCGCCGGCTTGCTGTTCTCCGTGATGCTGGTGATGCGCGCGGCGCCGAGCTTCGTGCAAGCCCGGTTGCATACCTCGACCTGCGATGCCATGGCCTATCAGCCCGGCATGTTGAACTTGCCGCTGCTCTCGATGTAGGCGCCGAGCTTTTCTAGCGCCAGCAAGACCTGCATGCGGACCTGCGTGGACGACAGGCCGGACGCGATCAGCGCATCGGTGTCGATCGTCAATTCCACCGGCGCCGTGACGACGGCTGCGCCGACGGCATCCGTGACCTGGTGATCATTGCCTTCGACCGCAATGCTCAGACGACGTGTTGCCATGGTGTGCTCCTATTTGCAAAAAAGCCCACGAGCCCGGAAGCCCGTGGGAAGCGCCGCTCTCGCGTGGAGAAAAGGATCAGTTGCCGTTGTCGACGTACTCGACGTTCGCGCCCAGGAGGCCGGTGGCAGCGATCGCCACGGATACTGTGGCAACGATGTCCAGCGTGCCGCCAGGGTCAGCCGACATGCCGGCTGCTTGCCACAGGGGCTGCTCCTGCTTGTCCAGCGTGAAGCTGCCGGACTGGTTGGTCACGTCGCTGTTCGAGAGCGCAGCCGAGGTGGCTTGCGCCGAGGCGAAGAGCGAGGCGCTCACCGCTGCACCACCATCCTTGGTGTTGCGGGACACGCCCAAGTTGATCGCCGACGACGCGCCAAGGTTGGCGCACGAGAACAGGATCTGGCGCACCATCGCGCTCGACGGAACCGAGGCCAGAACGTACTTCGAGTTGGCCGAATCACCGTTGGTCGCGGTGACGTAGCCGTGGGACGAGCGCAGCGAGCCGCGCTCCAGACGACCGTCGTTGATGACGGCCGGCACCGCATCGCGGTTCGTGATGACGGTGGACTTGACGGTAACTACTGCCATGATTCGCTCCTAGATAGGTTGAGGGGTGGAAAGCCTGGGCTTACGCGCAGGGAATTTCCACGACCTTCTTTTCCTCCAGGCGCGTACCGCCGAAGGTCCCGTACAGGTACACCTGCCACGGCAGACCAGCCAGATCACCACGCTGACGCACGTCGGTCGAGATGTCTTGCCACTGGCCCAGGTGCATGCCCTCCTTGACGTAGAAGGGGCAGCGGGTCTGCGACGAACCGTTCACCGGTAGGCGCTCGGAGTGGATGAAATCCACCTTGCCCCACGACATCACGAAGCCGTCATTGACCACGGCCTTTTCACCGTTGTAGTCGGCATTGATGACCTGCACTTCGTCCATCAGGTTGCGGTTTTGTTTGGACGAGATCACGCAGTAGACGCGTTCGCCAGACGACGGATCCCAGGCTTCGTTCTGCAGCAGGATCTGGATACCGGCCTTCAGCTTCTCCACGTTCATGCCCGTGGCAGAGCTGGCGCCTTCCGATGCCGAGACCTGTTGCGATGCCGGGAAGTTGGTCGACACCGAGCCATCGACGCCGGTCTTTGCCGTGCCGAAGAAGGCGGCGATGATCTCGTCATCCTTCGCGCGGTTCATGGCGGCCGTGCCATTCAGCGCGTAGCTCGATTTCGGGTCGATCAGCAGGCGCAGCTTGTCGATCTGGTCGATCAGGTCGTTCCAGTCGTAGTCGGACGGGAAGACCCAGCGGCGGTCTGCCTGGGTGTCAGCCGGCGTCAGCGCGGGATAGCGCGTGGTGCGCTTGGTGGCGACGGTCGGCGCGAACTGATCGACAGGCACGCCTTGCTTACCGACGTAGGTGCCTTGCGTGACGCTGCCGATCAGGCGCGAACCCTTCTGCTGCGAGAGCAGTTGGACATTGGTGGTGTACTGCTGGACGTAATGGGTAGTGACGAACTGGGACACGATGCCCTCCTGAAAAAGTGAGAAAACAAATCACGTTCTTCGAAGGGCTTGCCCTGTTCGGGGCCGCTTCTTGCCCGGCTATCGCGGGGCCTTACGGCAGTGTCTAGCTGCTCTTGGACCGGGCCCTTGCCGAGGGCTTGTCGGTCTGTTGAGCGGCCGGCGCCTCGACATGAGATGCATCGGCCGGTGGCTCGTCTGGCCCGACCACAAAGAGCTCGAACTCTGCCGCGCGCTTCGTAATCCATTCAGCATCCCGATCAGGACGCTGTGCCAGTCGTAGGCATTCTAAGCGGATGCCTTGCGAAGTAAGAGACGCGTTTGTGGTATCTGCCATGTCACTCGCTCGCGGGGTACGCGATCTTGATCAGGCGTTCCAGCTCGGTCTTCTTCGTGGCGTCGCCCTTCAGGTACGCAGAGGTCCATGCCTGGTCCGACTTCAGCGAATTAATCTTCGCTTGCGCCTCGGCCGGCGACATGCCGAGTCCGCCCGGGTCGCCGTTGCTGTGCACCTTGTGCTCGCCCAGGCCGCGGCCGATGTTGGCGAACATCTCCAGCATTGCCTTCGTGCCGATCGCGCCTTCCAGCTTGCCGAGAATGGCCTGACGCTCAGCCGCATCCTTGGCCGGCAGGAACTGCGTGGCGGCACGCTTGCCCAGTTCCAGGTTGGCGTCCGCATCCTTGCCCCACGATGCGACGACCTCGCCGAAAGCCTTGTCGGAGTCAGCCGCCTGCTGTTGGGTCTGCTGCTGCATGCCGGAAGCCTGGTAGGCGTTCCACTTCTCGGCCAGCATCGCGGCCTGCTTCGGTGGAATGCCGGCCTCGTGGAACCAGTTGGCGGCTTCCTTGGCGAACGTGTCGGGCTGGCCATCCGGCACCTTGATCACGCTCATGTAATCGTCGGCCTTTTCGGGGATGCCCATCTTCGTGCGGAAGGCGGCAACCTCCTCGGCCGGCGCATCGTCGCCGGGAATGACGACGGTGCGACCGGCCTTCTCGTGCCCGATAAGCTTCTCGAGGTTCCACGCGCTCTCAGCCATCGAGGCTGCGTCCTTCCAGCCCTTGGCTTGCGTCCAGTTGCGGACCTCCTCGTTCTGGAATCCGGAGAACCATGAATCGTTGCTGGCCGGTGGCGTGCCCGCAGGAGCGGCAGCAGGCGTGCCAGACGGCGGCGTGCCCGGATCGGCGGGCGGCGTACCAGCGGGAGCCGCGGCAGGAGCAGCGGCGGGAGTTCCAGCAAAAGCGGCGGCGGCGGTGTTCATTCTTCGGCTTCCTCTTTCAGTCTGAGAAGTTGGGCATCATCGACGTGCAGATGCGCAAGGATGCGCTGGAACATCTCTTGCCGACCGATCTGCACGGCGGTGGCAATCGGGTCAACCTGCTGGCGGATGGTCGAGACACGCAGTGGCGACTCACCGAAACCACTGAACCGGCGCAGGTCAGCGAGGACCTTGCGACCGGCATCCGTCTGGAACGTGGTCCGGTAGAACGAGCGCCGGCGCAGGATACGGTCAAGCATGCTCATACGGCGGGATCAGCTACGCCTGCCACGAGCGGGTCATTGTTGGCCGGGATCACAGCAGCCTGGACGGCTTCCGGTGCTGTATCGACAGCAGTCACGCCACCGGTCGCGGCGATGCTACCCATGGCCGTCACGAGGTCGTTCCAGTCACCGGCCGGGATGAAGCACACCTCGGTGGTGACGCTGGTTCCGTCTTCAGTGGACTGGATCTGCTTGAACACGCGCACGGAATTGTCCGGGCAGCGCTCGAAGATGATGTTGGTGTTGGGTGGGGTGTAGGCGGACATTTACGCTCCTGCGGGGATGACGGCCGGAGCCGCCTGGTTGGAACCTGACATGGCCTGCGCCTGCGCCAGATCCTTCATTGTCGATGCGGCTACCGGCGCCGCGGCGAGCAACTGCTGAGCCTGTGCGGCCTGCGCTTGCTGCTCCTTCATGGCCGTGACTTCTTCGTCGCTGCGCATGAGGCGTTCCGGAACCATGTTGATCTCGGCCAGTTCGCGTGCCATGCCCTCGATGTCGAACAGGGACATGACGGACGGGTCGATCTGCGCCAGCGGCGCGACGCCCTGCATCGTGTTCATGATGCCGATACCAACGCTCGCGCGCTGCGCCTGGTTGAGCGGTCCCTGATACTCGATGCGCACCTCACCGCCGGCGTCGATCAGTTCCTGCGGCATCGGTGGCAGTGCACCGCTGGCGGCCAGGATGTCGATCTCGCGCTCGGTGATCGGGCCCAGCATCTCGCCCTGGATACGCCCCATGGTCGGCGCCAGTAGCTGGCCTTTCTCCTGCGCACGCAGCATGGCCTCGGTCGCGGTGATCTGCGGCTCTTCGACCAGGATGCGGAACAGCGTCACATAGAAGGCATCGTTGATGGCCTCGCGGCGCTGATTCATCATGTCCAGCCCGATGTCGACGCGGCCCTGCGTCTGGAACGGGATCGCCATCGGTCGACCGTTCTGGTCGACGTAGCCGTAATTCAGCGCGTTGGAGCGCACGTTGAACGCCTGAAGGCTCGCGTCCTCGGTGAGCATGATCGGGGGCGCCACGACCATCTGGCCAGCGCGCAGCACCGTCTTGCTCATTTCGTTGAGCATCTTGATGTCGGGCAGCACAGCCATGGCCGGCGAGCGCCCGTAGACCTCGCGCGGGCTGGTCTCGAAGCGCGGCACCGCGAACGGGAAGCGACGGAAGCCGCCTTCATCCACTGTCGTGCGCGTCTCGAACTCGACATAGCACGACGAGAACGCCATGCCGCGGTGATCCTGGCGCCGGCCGTCGTGCTCCTCGTTCGGGCCCACGCAATGCAGGAACCAGAACTTTGCCAGCGGATCCTTGTCGAGCGCGCGCTTGATGCCTTCGGACAGCTTGTCCGTGCCGAACTTACGCGCGGCCTGCTCGGCGGTGAATTGAAACTTGCGGTGCAGCCGATTGACGCTGCCGCTCTCGTCCTCGGAGATGTAGCACTCGGACAGAGGCAGCGACTTGTAGCGGATGCCCTTGCCGAGCACGTCATCGATGAACAGGATGCCGGTACCGAAGGCGCCGATATCCAGCACCACTTCACCGGTCTGCGACTGGAAGTTGCTGTGCGGCGAGTAGCGAACCTTGAAGATCAGATCGGCCACCTGCTCCAGGTAGCGCTTCACATTGGTGTTCTGCGCTAGGTCAGGATCGATGGTCGACAGTGTCTGGTAGCGCTGCGTCGCCGGCATCGTGAAGCTGATCACTGCCGCGGCGAACTTGGGCAGCGCGAGAGGCGCGGTCGCATCGAAGATCTTCTCGTTGCGCTTGTCGCCGTCGGGGCGCTGCTGCTGAAAGATGTTCTGCGTCGGGCGCACGCGCTCTGCGATCTCGCGCCAATGGCCCTCCCAAATGCCACGTCGGGATGCCATCTGATCCTGCAGGCGGATGAGTCCGTTGGCGCGCTCGTCAGCCATGATCAGCCTGCCACGTTGGCCGGCACGCCAACGACCGAGCACACCACTCCCGTAGAGGCACCGGCAGCCGCACGGATGGCACCAGCCGGCGCGCGGAAGTTGGCCATCTTCGGGCCGGTGGACGAAATGTCCGTCGTGGTCGCGTAGTTGATCACGTTGATCCACACGCCACCAGGGCCGAGGATCTGCAGCCCCACCGCGCCTGTGCCCGCTTCCACAAGGAATACGCCGTCACCGCCGGGCCAGTCGAACTGCGTGCCGTTGCCAGTCTGCGGCTGCGTGTTTGCGGGGCCGCCCATCAGGTCAAGTCGAATGCGTCGTGCCATGTTCAGCTCCCGAGCAGGCGCGCGGCGCCGGTTTGCGGTTGAGTGGTGGAGGTGGATTGGTTGGAGCCAGCCAGGATCGTCGAGGCCATGCCACGGCGCTGGCGCAACGCAGCCGCATCGTTATCGCCCTGCACTGCCGCGTTGTCCACGGTCGGCGGAGGCGGAGCAGGCGGTGGTGGTGCGGGCTTGGCAACGTCTGGCTTGCCGAAAAGTGTGCTCATGGTCGATCCTCAGAAGTCGGTGTTGTAGTCGGTGATCGCGAACGAAGGGCGATTCGCCACGGGTTCACGCTTCACGATCGCCTTGCCTTCTCCTGCACCGATCATAAGATACTGATCCGCGTCACATACGTGCGAATACATGTTTTTATCTGGCACATCGCGGTACTTCTCAGCACCTCCAATCTGCATCCGCTTGTAGTGGTAGCCGCCCATGTAGCCCTTGCGCAGGACCGAGCAATCTGGGTGCACGAGCATTCCAGGTTCCCCATCGATCAGCCGCGTCATCGGGTCACGCGCGGCCTCGATGCGCAGCGTAGGAGAGTTGGTGTACGCCGGCACAGCCTTCACGCCATGAGCCTCCAGCAACTGGAACGTGTTGCGCTCTTCCTCGTCGCCGCCCTGGGCGGCATTGCCTGACGGGTCTCCGGTGATGCTACCGATCTTGAAGTTCGAGTACTGCTCGGCGAGGTGCTTCTTGATAAGGCCGGCAAAGCGGATAACGCCCGCGCGATCGGTCACCACCTCACTGCGCTTGCGCCACTGTCCATTCGGCATTCGTTGCGCGAACACGGCCGCAGGCGTCAACCCAAAGTCCATGCCAATGTGCAGCAGCAGTCGTGGGTTGGCATTGAACGGCCGGCAGTGCAGCGTGTCGCTGTACTCGGGATAGACCACCTTGCCATCCATGACGAAGCCATACTGGCCGTCCACGTAGACCTTGATCCATTCCGGCTTCTTGCCAGCGCTAGCCTTTAGGTAGTAGCCGGGATCGAGGTTCTGCGTGTTTTCGGCATTGGGCGCGCGGCCGCCGGGCTGAGCGAACCAAGCAAAGAGGCTCTGGTCTGGGCGAAGCGATCCAAGATCACGCAGCTGTGCCTCAAGCTCTGCATTCGTCTCTAGATCCTCCTGCGACGGCTCTTCTGCCATCCGATACCACCAGTGGTCCGAGTCCGGCGGGTTGGTGTCCATCAGGATCTGCGGGTCGGTGCAGCCGCCTTCTTCCCGCCGCGGATAGCGGCTCACTCGGCCGGACAGTCCGTCGAGCACCGCCTTGGGCACTTCGCGCGCCTCGTTGATCCACGCGTCAGACAGTTCCAGCGATAGCAGCTTGCGCACGTCATCCGGCCGGTCCAGCGCAATGAAGATCACCTCCCAATCGATCTTCTGCGCCGCGTCGACAATGTGGTGCGTCGGCGGGCTGGTGTCGCGGTAAGTGCCGTAGCTCTGCGGAATCCACTGGTGCCACGTCTTGATGGTGGTGGTGCGCAGTTCGGCATAGGTGTTGCGGATGATCGCGGTGCGCCGGCGGATCCAGCCATCGCGCTGGCGCTTCTGCTTCTGCAGGTTGCGTACAAGCTTCATGACGCAGCACACGGACTTGCCAGAGCCGACCGGCCCGCGGATACCAGCCACAAAGGCATCGGACAGGATAAATGCCTTGCCGACCGGACCCGGCGGCTTGTAGTGGATCACCTGTCCGGTCGAGCCGGTGAGGTCGCTCATTGCAGACGGTCTCCGGGCAGCACAGTTTTGCCATCGCCCGGCACGACCTGGCGCGTCAGGTTGGCATCGCGCACCCGCAGCTTGCCGGCGCGGACGGCGAAGAACTTGGCTGCCTCGGTCACGGCAGTGATGAACCCGCCGAAGTCATCGAAATAGCCCGAGAACTTGCAGTCGTTGATCTCGATGTGCATGGCCCATGCAGCGTCGTGCACAGGGCTCTTCTGGATCAGGATGTTCTGGATGCGCATGGTCAGTCCAAGTGGAGGTGAATGTGGAGCGGCGACGCATCGCTATCGCCATCTTTGTAGAGGCCCAGATGTTTCTCCAGGGCCGTGAGAGAGGCGGACTTGTCGGAAAGCTTGATCTTCGTGACCCGGCCGCGCTCGACCTCGAAGCCAGCCACGGCAGCGGCGGTGTCCTCGTCCAGCTGGTGAATGCCCAGCGCCTTGCCCTTGGCGTCGACCAGCTTGCGCGGGTCGAGGAACGCCAGGCGGGCGCGCTCGAGCAGCACGCGCTCGGCGGTGATCTCCAGCTTGCTGAGCACCTTGCCCAACTTCGCATCGATCGCCGCCTTCACAGCCGGGTTCTGCATCAGCCGATTGCTGTGCACGCGCGCACCGTTGGCCGAGTAGCCCGCGCGGATGCACGCCTGTAGCGCGTTCTGGTCGACAAGGTATTCGGCCACGAAGCGCTTCATCTTGTCGTTGAGGCCATCGCCCTTGATCTTCGGCATCACGCCCCCCTCGGCAGGTCACGCCCGCGCAGCCAGTCCATCACCCGCTTCACTTCCATCACCTCTTCCAGGTCGTACAGCACACGGCGCCCTTGTCGGACTGGCCGTGGCCGATAGTTCTTTTCACGAGTGCGCCCGATCAGGCCGTTGACGCTGAGATTCAGCAGTTCAGCGGCTTCCTCACGTCCGATCAGGGTGCGCTCTGTCATGGCGTCATCGCCCGTGAAGAGCGCTAGTTGGAGGTGGCGCGTCGTCACCTGGATGTCGCCGGCGAGGCTGGCCGCAGAGAGCAGCCCAGACCAGATACGGCCAGAAGATGAGGTGGAAGAAAGTAGGCATGTCATCCTCAGTCCTGAACGTGCTGCACGCGGTTATCGCGCCAGCGATCGAACGTCTCGCGGCGCATGGATTCGAGTGTGTGATCGTCGTGCTCGGTGGGGTCGTCCTCGCCGAGCTTCGCGGCCATGCACAGCCCCATCACCGTGGCGCCGAAGACGGTGCCTGCGATGAAGGCGAGGATGAAGGCGATGGCTGTCATGGTCATTGCTCCCGCTTCACGCCGTAACTCAGGATCGCCAGAGCATCAGCATGGTTATCGTCGACGACCTTGAAGCCGCGGCGCGTGGCCTCGGCGATCATGTCGTCCTTGGTGGCGTTGCCGAAACCGGTCCACGCCTTCTTGACCGTGCCCACGCCGACCCCGACGAGCCGCACGTTGTTCGCCGCGCACCAGGCTTCGAGGATCGCGAGGTAGCCGAAGTACACACGCGCCGAGAGGTTCGACACGTGGCGCTTCACGTCCTCGAAGTACACGACGTGGATCTCGCCCATCTCGCGTGCAACCTCCGAGAGCCACGCGCGCATCTGCGCCCAGCGCTGGCCGTTGTGGTCGAGCCTGCCGGGCTTGAAAAGCTCCGTGCCGCTACGCTGCTTGCCGTCGCGCATGGCGTAGGCCCAGCCGCATCGCGTGGCCAAGTCCAGCGCCAGCACGTTGCACGCCGGTGCCGAAATGCGCGCGGGCGTGCGCGCGATGGATGCGGGCGTACCCGTTGCTGCGAGGGAATTCCATTGCGCTTCAGTGACTTCCGCGCTCTCGATCACCGCGAAAAGGTCAGTCATGACTTCCCCCGCAACTTGGCTGCCTTGCGTTCGCGTTTGGCCTGCGCGGCTTCGATGCGCTCGCGGTCCTTGCCATCGGTCCAACGGTTGGTCGGCATGCGGTATTGCAGCGGCTGCGGCGGCCGACGATAGCCCGGTTGCAGGGATGCAGCAGCGCCCATCAGGGCAGCAATGGCAAGTGCGAATCGTGTCATCACGCAAACTCCGGCAGCAGCGACGCGGCAGTCTGTGGGCCAGTGGCCTGCGCACGCGTCTCGGGTTGTTGGGCCTGCGGGATGCCGTTCACGCACTCGCGGAACAGCGCAGAGCGCAGACGTGTTGCCCACAGGGGAAGGTGCTCGGCCTCGTCGCGCTCGACGTTGCGCTCGACTTCCTCGCCGGTGTGCCGGTCGCGGTACGGATGCGCCAGCGTGACCTTCATCGGCGCCAGGTCGGGGTGTCCGATCTTCGGCATGTACATCGCCGCGGCGTGCGCCCAGCCCTTGAACGGGTCGGTATGCATGGCGCGGTGCGTGGCACGGATGAGCTTGAGTCGCTGGTTCAGCCGTGCGGTCACCTCCTGCCACTGCGTCAAGTCGGCAAAGGCGTGGCAGTCGCACACCCATTCGTTGCCGGTCTTGACGCCGGCCCACATCGGGCAGCCCCAGGCGGAACACTGGCCGGGCTTCTTCGGGCCGGGGTTGTCGGGTGCGTTCGGTGGGGTGCGGTCGAGGGTCATTTCACGATCTCCGGCGTCCAGCCTTTTCCAGCGCCGTTCGGCCCCAGCGAGCGATACATGTCGATGTGACGGAACAGCATCGCGGAAGCCTCCATGAGCACCGCCTTCGTGAGCGGATTGGGGTAGTCCATGGCCATCTGCTGCAGCTTCGCGGCCTCGTCCCAGATCGGGTCATTCGTCATGCTGCGACTCCTTCGAGTTGCTTGCGCTTCGCTTGGATGCTTGCGATGACCTGCTCGCGGCCATAGCCATGGGTGTGAGCGCCGATGCGCGCGGCTTCGGCCATGAGCTCGTCGTTCGTCATCGTGGTGAGTTGCTTTGCTCGAGGCTTGGGCGGGTTCCGGACCTTGGCCAGCATGGCGAGCACGAAGCCGGCGTTGATCGGGGTGGCATCACCGGTGGCGTCACGGTCAGCCACGGCGAGGTCGTAGGCCTTGCGCAGTTCGGCAGGCGTGGGCGCCATGGCGGCGAGTTCCTGCACCTTGGCGTCTCCGGCGAAGATGCCGCGGGGGACTTTGCCCCGGGCACGCTCCCAGGCAATCAGGCTCATCGACACCTCGACGGCGGCGCGGGGCGGGTCGACAGGGTCGCGCGCGGGATCTTCGGGAGACTGTGGTGTCGGTATGGTTTTAACTTCTCCCTTACCTGTCCCTTCCCTTACCTGTCCCTTAAGAGCTTTTTCTGGCGGAATTTGCGGGGCGTTCCGCTGGAAAGCTCCGGCATTTCCAGCGGAAACATCTTCGCTTCCACCGGAATTTATTGAATGTGCACTTTGCGCTGCATCGCCATCACCAAAGCCACCGCTATCAGAGTCATCGGGACCCGCACGGCCAATATCGTTCCGCTGACCATCCGGAGGAACGTCCCCGCCTTTCCGCTGGAATGAGTCATCGTTTCCGGTGGAAATGAGCTTGCTTTCCAGTGGACGGCCAATACTTTTCCAGACATCGAACGGCGGACAGACGACGACAGGGAGGCCAGATTCCTCGCGGCGCTTGTTCAGCTTCCGGAGGCGATCGACAAGTTTGTCGTAGGCGTGCTGCAGCTTCGAATCCCAGGATTCGCGGGCTTTCTCGCACACGACCGGGTGATACAGGCGCGCGTCGGCGCACTCGATCCAGCCGCGCAAGGCGCCCTCTTTCACCTTCAGCCATTCGCCCACGGCGCGGCCATAGCCAGCCAGCGAGGCAAGCGAGCGATCGTCATTCGGGAGAGAGCCCGCGGGGACTTGATGCCAGGCAGCGCACCAGAGCATCACAGCGCTGCGGAATTCTTCGCCGGACACCATGACGGCGATGTCGCTGTCGCGCAGACGCACGACATCCAGTGGCATGAATTGGAAATCGCGCAGATCGCAGTCAGTCGGCGTGAGAGGTTCGGGTAATTCGTTCACGGCTTCAGTCTTCCCACACCAGTTTCTGAATCGCCTCGGGGCTGGATAGCGCGCCCGTGGCAATGGTGACCATCGCTTGATACATGGCCTGATCCACGCAGATGCGATCGACCGGCACAACCTTGAGCCCGGCCGATGCAAGCACCTGGCACGCCCTTTCAAGGTCTTCCGATACGAAACGCGAAACGGTCGGCGGTGAAACGCCGATTTCACCGGCGATGGTGTTCTGTCCAACCGCTGCAATCCGCTGCAACGCCACCGCGTGCGACTTGCGTGCCCTTTCAGCCGGTGTCATTGAAACTTGGCTCATGTCAACCCTTATGGTCCCGTTCACATGCGTACTTCCTTCGTGATGCGTTTCCCCGTAGCCAGGCGCGTCGGGCGCTCTATCGTCGTGGTGCTCAGTCTCAGGCGGCTGCAGGCTCGGCCTGAGATGTGTCCGGGACGGCAAGTACGGGCTGCGCGGGACTTTCTTCCAGCCCTTCGAAGGCATGCGGATAGGCCAGGCGCAGGTACTGCAGCCGCGCTTTGGGAATTCCGTTCTCACGCCATTCGTGCACGGAGGGCGGCTTGATCTCGCAGATCTTGGCCACCGCCGAAGTACCGCCCAGCCGGTCGATGACCGTATTGGCGAGTTGGTTCATAAGCTGCTCCTGCGTGGTTTGGCCTCTATTTTAGGTCGACCTAAACAGAAAATGCAAGGTACAGCTAAAACAATCTGGATTAGGCTCAGCTAATGGAAAAGTGGAACGAACGTCTTGCCCACGCGCTCGGCCAAAGTGCGTACAACGCCAACCAGCTCGCCAAGGAACTGAGGGTGTCGGCGCCTACCGTGTCGGCATGGATCGGTGCGGCCGGGATAACGCCAGCCAGGGACATCAAGGGAGAAAACCTGTTGCTGGTATGCCGACTGCTGAATGTGCGCCCGGAATGGCTGATGTTCCGTGAGGGCTCAATGCGGCCAGCAGCGGTGCGCGACCGCGAGGCAGAAGAAGCGGTTGCTCTGCTCTATACATTGCCGGATGACGATCGGGCGCTGGTCATCGCCCAAATTAAGCGTCTCGCAGATCTGACTTCAGAAAACGTAAACTCTGTAACCGCTGAAAAGAGTGGCACCATAAGTCACCGGGCGACGGATGGCCGCTCGACCAGACAACCAGCGATCAAGCCCGGTATTTCGAACCTTGACGAAGCCGTGCGAGAAGCAGAGAGCATTTTCGGGGTTCAAGGTGCATCATCAAGAACAGAGAAAGGAAAAGCAGGCAACGGTCGTTAGTCTCGATAGCTACAGGGAGAGGCGCAACAAGCGCTTGCCGACCATAGAGATCCAGTTACAACCTGGCGGAAATGTGATGTACAGCGCCCCTGACATCAACAGCGACAATGCATTTCAGGCCCTGATCGGATGCTACGTTGTTGCGGGGAAACTACTTCAGACGCTCAGGGAGAGCATGAAATGCGGGAATGGGGAAAACTGCGGTACGCGGGAATAGCGGGGGCCGCATTGCTCGCTTCATGTGCAACAGCGCCTAGCCCCGCCACGCCGGATCCAAGTGTGATTGCGCCAGTCAAGACTAGCTTTGACCGGGCCATACATTCGTACTTTGACTGCGTCTATGCCATCGCCGAGCGCTATGCCAAAACGGAAAAATTCACGCCGGACGACATCTCAACTGCCGCTACGGCGGACTGCTCTAATCAAATGAACGATCAGGTCGAAGCGTTCCGGCGATACTCCCGCGCACAAAAGCCCGACTGGTCAGAGCAACTGATCCAGAGTGCCAGCCTCCGGTATGCCAGGGACGTCGAAGCCGAGACGAAAAAGAACGTCATCGCCTTGGTTCTGCGAGTCCGATCAGGCAACTAGAGCTCGAGCTCACCGCCCCCCCCATAAGCAGCCCGCCACCGAGCGGGCTTTTTTGCGCCCTCAATCTTAGCCCGACCTAAAATATTTCTTGACCCTAATGTTAGGTCGGCCTAAGATAGCTCCATCAACACGACGGAGCGCGAGATGGATGACTACGGCAACGAGATCGACACCTTGACCCAAGGCCGCGGCAGCTTCATGGCGCTGACGCGCTGGACGCTGGACGGCATTCACGAAGGTCAAGACATCACCGAACTGACGCTGGCCTTCTACGGCCTGGTCTGCTGAGGAAGCGCGAGATGCAAGCCACCCCCTGCGCCAATACGCAATACCTGAACGCCTACCAGCGCGAGCAGGACCGCGCCGACGAGCGCGCCGAATGGATCGAGAAGGAAGCCGAGGCGAAGTTGAAGGCGCTGAAGCCTTACACGCGCGGTGACCTCGACGAGGCCGTGTCAGAGGTGATGGCTGACAAGTCGAAGAATGCCGCGATCCTGGCTGCGTTTGCTGGCAATGACGATTGCGCGCTGGGCGCTGCCTTCCGCGCTGCGGTCGATGCCTACTGGCTGAACTACTGCACGAACCAAGCTGCTGACGACTACGACGACGGCGCGGCTGAGCCCGACTACGGGAGGTATTGAGCCATGACCGCCGAAACCATCTTCACCTGCCACATCCAGCCGGAGACGGCGCAGCGCATCGACAGCGTTCTCTCGCGCATGGCTCGCGTCTCGGAACTCTCCGACTACGAGCGAGGCGCGCTGATAGCGGATGCAATCTTCGCGCGCTCGTACTTGCAGGCAGACCAAAAGACAGCGGCACAGATTCAGGCTTACAGGGAGGTGCAGTGATGGCCGTGCAGATCAAGGATGACTTACCTCAGAGTGTGATCCGTCAATACCTCGATTTCCAACCGGAAACCGGTCTTCTCGTTTGGCGTGAGCGCCCTCACCACATGTTCGAAACGAACAGACGATGCAGCGCATGGAACGCCAGGTATGTAGGGAAACCGGCTGGATCAATCAATAGCGGAGGCTACTTTGATATTCGCCTGTTTGATCTGCTCCACCGCGCACACCGCCTTGCTTGGATCCACGCTGTTGGTCCAATCGGACAACTCCAGATCGATCACATCAACGGCGTGAAGACAGACAACAGGATCGAGAACCTGAGAGTCGTTACGCAGCTGGAGAACGGCAAGAACCAGCGACTCGGGGTCAACAGCACCACGGGAATCTGTGGCGTCTGCTGGGACAAGCAGCATAAGAAATGGCGAGCGCAGATCGTTGTTCAAGGTCAGCGAATCCTTCTTGGTGTGTTCACAGATATCGAGGAAGCGGCAAGCGTCAGGCGTGAAGCCGAGAAACGTTTTGGCTTCCACCCAAACCATGGAGCACCGAGAAATGATTACACCTGACGATCCGACCTACCTGCGCATCCGTCGCAACAACCTCCGCCTGAAGTGGGCGACGGCCGCCGCGATTGTGGTGCTGGCCGCGGCAAACCTGATTTCGATTCTTGGAGGCTGACCATGATCCCGAAGAACACCGATCTCCGGCACTACGAATCGGACCTGTCCGACGACGAGATGCAGGAATGCCGCCTCGCCGGTCTGCGCCAGAAGGAGATCGCGGCGCTGGGCGAGAAGTACCTGTGCCACCCGACTAAGGCACCCGTGCGCGGCGTCTACCACCCTCTCACCGGAGCACGACTGCAATGAACGCACCCCGCACCCTCACCGAACTCTGGACTGGCGTGCAGCACGGCCTGTCGATCGACGCCTACCACGGCATGGAAGGCGCGTCGAAGACGGTACTGGACTCGGTAGCCAAGTCGCCGGCCATCGCCTATGCCCGCCATCTGGACCCGAACCGCCCGGCCGCCGAGCAGAAGTCCGGCCAACTGGAAGGCGAGCTCGCTCACTGCGCGATTCTCGAACCGGACGAGTTCTCGAAGCGCTACGCCGTGGGCCCGGACGTGATCCGTAGCACCAAGGTGTGGAAGGAATTCGAGGCGGCCAACGCCGGCAAGAAGTGCATCAAGCCGGGCGAGTACGAAGCTGCCATGCGCCAGGGCGAATCGGTGCGCCGACTGCCGGAGATCCGCGACGCGCTGGCCGCCGGCCACCCGGAAGTGTCGGCCTTCTGGATCGACCCGGAGACTGGCGTGAAGTGCCGCTGCCGGCCTGACTGGGTGCATCCCTGTGGTGACGCTGGCTCGATCCTGCTGGACGTCAAGACCTATAGCGACGCCAGCCCGGCCGAGTTCCGTCGGCAGGTGGCCCGCAAGCGATACCACGTGCAGGACGCCTTCTATTCCGACGGCTTCCAGCGCGCCAGCGGCCTCGAAGTACTGGCCTTCGTGTTCGTGGCGGTGGAGACGGAATGGCCGTACGCCGCCAACGCGCTAATGCTCGACGACCTGGCCAAGACGACCGGCCGCGACCTGTATCGGCGCGACCTGGACACCTACGCCGAATGCCTGCGCACGGGTGAATGGCCGGGATACAGCAACCAGATCGAAATCATCAGCCTGCCCAACTGGGCTATCTCCAACCTCACCGAGGAATAACACCGTGGCACAGACCAACCTTACCGCCATCAAGAACGGCGAGAAGCCCCAGAGTCCCGTCGACAAGGTCGCGCACATGCTGGCCAGTCCGAGCATGCAAGCGCAGATCAAAGCCGCGCTGCCGCGTCATATGACTCCAGAGCGCCTGGCGCGCATCGTGACCACCGAGATCCGCAAGGTACCGAAGCTGGCCGAATGCTCGCCGGTTTCGTTCTTCGGTGCTGTCATCCAGTGCGCACAGCTTGGCTTGGAACCCGGCAATGCGTTGGGCCATGCCTACCTGCTGCCGTATGGCAAGGATGTGCAACTGATCATCGGCTACCGCGGCATGATCGATCTCGCTCGCCGCTCGGGTCAGATCGTCAGCATCGACGCGCGCGCTGTCTACGAAGGCGACAAATTCGAATGCACCCTGGGCCTGGACCCGCATATCGATCACGTGCCGGACTGGAACAACCCGAACCGCACCAAGGCCGAGAAGCTTCAGTTCGTCTACGCCGTGGCCAAGCTGAAGGACGGCGGCATTCAGTTCGACGTGATGAGCCGCGCCGAAGTCGAAGCCATTCGCAGCCGCAGTAAGGCTGGCAACGGTGGGCCATGGAAGACCGACTACACGGCCATGGCGCTCAAGAGCGTGGTGCGCCGCCTGTTCAAGTTCCTGCCTGTCAGCATCGAAATGCAGACCGCTGTCGGCCTGGATGAGCGTGCTGATGCCGGCCTGTCGCAGGACAACGGCGCAATTATCGACGGCCAGTTAAGCCAGGTGGACGAAGACGGCGTGATCGAAGACGCGCCGCAGCTCGGCAACCAGCCCACGGGCGAGGCGCTGCAGTTCGACATCGGCGGCTTCAAAGCCAAGATCGCGGCCTGCACCGATGCCGACGTGCTCGACCTGCTGGCCGACGAGATCCGCGAGGTTCCCGAGCAGTACCGGGCCGAGCTGACCGACGCCTACCACGACCGCCGCACTGTGCTGGAAAACCAGTAACCCTACCCCCTTGCGGCCGCTTCACGTCCCGCGTCCGCCCGGCCCTTTTATTCCACGACCATCGGAGAGACGATGAAGCCCATCCTGATCTATGACACCGAAACCAACGGCCTGCCCCTGTGGAACCAGCCGTCGGAGCATCCTGGCCAACCGCACATCACGCAGCTGGCTGCAGAGCTGTTCGACGCCGACAGCGGCCGCGTGCTCGCCTTCATGGACATGCTCATCAAGCCGGAAGGCTGGGAGATCCCAGCGGAACTGGAAAGCCTGACCGGCATCACGAACGCTATGGCCCAGCAGTTCGGCCATCCGGTGTCCCGCGTCCTCGGTTCGTTCATGCACATGTGGGCCCGGGCCGAGTTCCGCATCGCCCACAACGAGCCCTTCGACGCTCGCATGATCCGCATCGAACTGTTCCGGCAGTTGGACCACGACGCGGCCACGCATGAAAGCTGGAAGAACGGCGCTGTGTTCTGCACGCAGTCGAACAGCACCGCCATCCTGAACCTGCCGCCCACGGCACGCATGGTGGCCGCCGGCCGCAACCATGCCAAGTCGCCGAACCTGGGCGAGGCCTACGAGTTCTTCACCGGAAAGAAGCTGGAAGGCGCCCACAACGCCGCGGTGGATCTGGCCGCGTGCAAGGCCGTCTACTTCGGCATCCTGAACCACCAGGCCGCTGCCGCCTGAGCGGCGCGCCATCCTGCCACTACCGGAGCCACCAACCATGTTCGAACTGTCCCAGCAACAAGTGAAGCTGTCTAGCGTCAACCCGCGCGCCGAGATCCACGGCGACAAGAAGGTGTCGGCGTGCGACCTGAAGTTTGAGTACTCCGCGCCCAATGAAGTGCTGTTCGACTTCAATGCCGGCCTGCTCGGCGCGCTCTATACGGTGCCCGAGGATCAGGAAGATCTGATCGAGCCCGGCCGCCTGTCTCAACTGCGCTTCCCCAAGATGGGCGCCTTCAAGTGGGATTTTGCTGGCAAAGGCTATTCGCTCGAAGTCGACTATGGCCTAGGCGGCATCAGCAACATCGTGCTCGGCGGCGTTGACATCGACGGCTTCAAACTGGTCCCGCAGAACGGCGGCACCGTGGTCATCGTGTTCCGCGCGGTGGTCCATCCCGACGAAGAAGCGTTCGGCAAGCTGTGCAGCCTGGTGCAGCAGATGGTGACGATCACCCTCACCGCGCCGCCGCCAAACACCATCGGCGAGTTGTTCGGCGATGAGCCGCAGCAAGAGCCGGTGACGGCTGACGAAGACTGAGTTTCAACGGGGGAAAGCGCGGAAGCCGCAAGGCAATGGGCAGGCGCAAGCCACAGTGAAGTTCCGGTGCTGCTGACAATCAGTCCAGACGGACCGAAGCCCCGAGAAGTGGGCAGCACAGAGCGAGTACCCCACCCCAACACCGAGACCTGCCATGACCCGACCACTCACAGCCCGTGGCCACATGCACGCCGAAGCCTTCTGTCTCATGCAGTATGCGTGCGCGTGCGGCCACCGCGAAGTCATCTGGAACAGCCGTGATGGAGTTACACCGTTCTGCCTCAACTGCCCGAGTTGCGGCGAGGCCGATCTTCATCACGTCAATTTCAAAGGCGACGTGTATGCGCCCAAGCACTCCCCACATCATGGTCAGCGCATCTTTGTCGGTATGACGCAGGAGCGGGCCGACAGCTTGGCGCTCGCACACGTCATCCGGATCAAGCAACGCTTCGGCGAGGACTACACCAGCCGCGTTCCAAGCATTGCCGCTGATTTCTATCGCAACGGTGAAGCCCCAGACCTCCGCATTCAGGGGTCCGGTTACGAGTACGGGAGGGTGTGAAATGGTCAGCACCACCACGATGATCAAGCGGCTGGAAGGTCTGTTGGACACCGACGACCTGAACGACTGGGAACAGCAGTTCGTTCGCTCGGTCGCCACGCGCATGTACGCCGGTGAAGTGACGCAACTCACTGGCAACCAGGTCGACAAACTCGACCAGATCCACAGCAAGCACTTCGCATCATGATCACCGATATCGTCGAGCGGCTGGAGTCAGCCAACGAGTACTGCGAGTCGGCCGACGCGCGCCAGCTCCGCAAGGATGCTGCCGCCCGCATCCGTGAACTCGAACACCAGGTGTCGGAACTCGAGAACCTGGTGCGCCGCGCCCGCTCGGACAAGATGAGCCGGAGGGCCGTGGCATGAACGCCTTCGAAGATCTCTCGCCACGCCAGCGTGCCTATAAGGCTAAGCGTGAAGAGCAGCACCTGCAGATTCTTGACTGCATCAAGGAAGCAGGCTTGCGCGGCATCCACAAGAAGGGAGCATATCGCGCCACTGGCATCCGGGAACGCATCTTGAACGCGATGATTGACGACATGCACAAACGTCGCCTGATCCATATCGCTGGCTGGACGTTCTGCAGATCGTGCTGTGTCGCTCTCTTCGCCATCGGCAACAAGCCGGACGTGGAGCGCGTACTTCCGCAGCTCACCACAAAGGCACATAAGCAGAAAGAGCGCCGCCACGGGGCCGCACCGCTGAACGAGGAAGAGCAACTGCGCGTGATGGTCGACAAGAAGCACGCCGCATGGGCAAAACAATGGAAGCCGCACCGAGATCCGGCAGCGGCCTGGTTCTGAGGAGGAAGCATGACCACCACCAATGCGGCGAATAGCTCGCCAATCACCGCAGGAGATGCGGTGAATACGCCTAACGAATGGGCACCGAAGCGCATCTGGCTGCAATGCGAAGCTGGCGAAGGCGCATCGCACACCTGGTGCGAGGACAGCCAAGCGCCTGAACACGAGGAAGCCTCATACATCCGCGAGGACTTCACCGGCACTCTCAGCGCTGACTACCTGTCTGGCCATCAAGACGGCTTGGATTGGGCCGCGCTGGTGGTGGAATACACCGATCCGCGCACTGGCGATTGGATGTACGACGATCCCCACGATCTTGCGAAGGCGATCCGCAAGGGCCCGGACATGTCTGCCTACCAATCCGCCCCGACCGTCCCGCAACAGGCGGGGGATGTGCTGACGGCCATGAGAGAGCGTTTGTTTGCTGACATTGCCGCACTGATGGACTACACGCCAAGCAATCCCGTTGTGGCAGAAATTAGGGCTTCCCTCGCCGCCCCTCGCCAGCCTGGGGAAATGGGCACGGGGGTGCAGCCGGGCATATGCCCCAAGTGCGGCCTGCCCAACGATGAACTTTGCGCAGAGTGTCCGCAGCCATCGGCGCAGCAGGATGAGCGCGAGTCGGGACAGTCGCGCATGAAACGGGAGCGCGAAAACCTCAACGCTCGCGTGGACGAATTCCGGGCCACGGCTGACGATGACTGTGTGGATCGTTTCGCGGTGGCAATGAAGGAAAAGCTTTCCCGAGCACGCGAGAACGGCCGTTCAGGCTGGCAGTACTGCACGCAGGATGATCTCACTCGGATGCTGCGGGAACACGTCGAGAAAGGTGATCCGCGCGACGTTGCCAACTTCTGCGCGTTCCTGTGGTCGCTTGGCTATCCAATCGCACAGCAGGTACAGGCCGATGCGGGGGCGGTGGCGCTACTGAAGCGCCTGAAGCGCGATCTCATGCACGCCCGCCGCTTTGGCAGCGACACCCTGCAGGCATTCAAGAGCGCATGCTCGCAGGCCGAAGGCGACATTGAGGAATGGCTGACCGAGCACCGCGCCGCCATGTCCCGCGAGCAGCAAGAGAACGGAGGCGAGCGTGGTTGACTTTGAATTCACCCCGCCTGACCTGCCGGAATCGACGCTGAAAGCGTTTGAAGCAGCCCTTAATCGAGATCTGTGGTGGGAACTCGAGGCCAAGCATGCCGACCGCTACAAGGCAGTCCGCGATGGCTTCTGGTGGCGCATCAAGATCGGCACCGGTACCGAGACAATCGGCCGCTTCTACACGAAGACAGAGTGCGATCGGATGATTCTCCAACTGCAACGCGCCTTCAACGAAGGCATTTACGTGGCATGCACCGAGCGCGCCCGCGCAGAGGGAGAGAGCAATGGCTGAGAAGCTGGATTTGGATGCGCTGGAGCGCAGCACAGGCGACGGTTACGGCGGAATCAAGTCTGTGATGTGGATCGATGGATATACCGTGTGCCGCCTGATCGCCCGCATCCGCGAACTGGAGAGCGCCAGCCAGCCTGGGGGCGGGGAGGCGGAAGACATCATCGAGCGCTTCAGGAATCCGATGACGCCTTACGGATTGCTGGTGCGCGCCCTGCGTATCGTGGCCGGCACGACGCTGATGGACATGGCCAATCATCTGAGTACGAGCCCGTCGCGGCTGTCAGGCATAGAGCATGGCCGCAAGCCGGTCACGCATGAGGATGTGGTCGCCGCTTCGGGCTACTTCCACGGCACCGGTATTCCGGGCACGTTGATAGTGCTGGAGCGCGCATTCAGCGTCAGTAGCAACGCCACGATTGCCGCCCCGTCTGCGGGGAATGGCGAGGCGAAGGGCGGGAGGGATGATGAAGCTTGATCACTGCTACCAAGGCGATTGCCGCCAGGTCATGCGCGAATGGCCCTCGGCCATAGCCGATGCCTGTATCACTGATCCGCCGTATGGGGACACCAGCCTGGAATGGGATCGCCGTTGCGATGGTTGGGTGACAGAGGTTGCGCGCGTGTTGAAGCCGACTGCCTGTATTTGGGTGTTCGGCAGTATGCGGTTCCTCGCCACGGTCTTCGGCGAAATGGAGGCCGCTGGCTTCCGCTACGCGCAGGACATCGTATGGGAGAAGCAGAACGGCACGGGCTTCCATAACGACCGCTTCCGCCGTGTGCATGAGCACGCCATTCAGTTCTATCGCGGTGCATGGGGTGATCTGTTCCGGGCTCCCCAGTACACACAGGATGCGCGTGCGAAGGTCGTGCGCCGCAAGACTAGGCCGACCCATACCGGGAACATCGAGGCCGGCCATTACGTGTCTGAGGATGGTGGCCCGCGCCTGGTGCGGAGCGTCATCGACGTGGCAAACGAGCACGGCAAAGCCGTCCACCCGACTCAGAAGCCTCTCGGGATACTCGCGCCGCTGATCGCCTACTCGGTCCCGCCTGGAGGCTTGGTGATTGATCCATTCATGGGTAGCGGATCGACGGGCATTGCCGCCGCGACACTGGGCCGACGCTGGATCGGTGCGGAACTGAATCCGGATTACATCGCCCTGCAAGCTGAACGCACGCGCCAACCGGGCCTGATGCTAGAGACCGCCTAACTTTACAGCCGCTTATGCGGCGCGACCGTTTAGACCGAATTATTCAGAACCAATAATTGCAGTGGAACAAGCAGCAGAACGAATCATCGCCGTGACAGCGGCACTATGGGAAATGGAGAGCGAGATGGGAGTGTTCCTGACCGCAGATGAACTGGCAGATGTGATCGGATGCGCCAGCAATAGCTATGCCTGTATGCGCCGGCACTTGGCACGCAATGGTGTACCGTTCATTCCCAACCTGCGCGGATTCCCCCAGGTTGACCGATCCTACTTCGAGGCGCGTATGCGCGGCATGGCGCAGGCTGTTGCCTGCGAAACGGCCGCCGAGGTAGAGCCCGACTTCTCTGCAATCTGATCATGATCGGACGACGCAAGCGGCCCGATGGCCTGCCCTTCCGCCTTTACGCGCGCTATGGCGATCGCACCACCAGCTTCGGCTACAAGCTCGCCGACGGGAAGTGGGCATTCCGACTGTCGGCGCCGACGCGCGATGCCGAAGCCGTGGCTGCTATCAAGGACGATGCAATCCGGCGCGCCAACGAACTGAATGGCAACGTGGTCCGATCCGGTACCACCGAAGCACTTTTCGAAAGCTACTTTGACTGGCAGGAATCGCTGCCCAAGGATAGCGAGTTGCGGAAGGCGCAAGGCACTTTGGATGAGAACAGGAACGAGGCAAAGCGACTCGTCGCCGTCTTCGGCAAGGTGCGACCAGCTGCCATCAAACCGGTCCACATCTACCGGTACCTGGCTGATCGTGCCAAGAAGGGTGCGCCGGCGAAGGCCAACAAGGAAATCGCCCTGCTCTCCGCGGTGCTCGAGTACGGTCGGCGCCAGGGAGACCTGGAAGAGAACCCGTGCCGCGGTATCAAGTACAACCCGACGAAGCCAAAGGACCGAGTCGTGACGGACGCCGAGATTGCGCTGATGCGTGACGTGGCGCGCCAGCGAGGCGGGAGCTACCAGATCATGGCGCTGTGTGCCTATACCGCCTTCCTGACCGTCAGCCGGCCGGACGAGATGCGAGGACTGCTGCGCCAGCGGATCCTGCCAGAAGGGTTGCAGGTGCCGATCGGAAAGCGGAAGGCAGGCCAGGCGCAGCGATGGAAGCTAGTGCACTGGTCGCCCGAGCTGCGCGCGGTGATTGATGAGGCGATGGCCTTGCAGCGCACCGCCGGCATGTATGTCTTCGGAAACACTTCGGGGCAGCAGTACAGCCGCAGCGGGTGGACGACGATCTGGACACGCCTGATGACCTACTGCGAGGCGGAAGCCGCTAAGAAAGAAGTCGCTTTCCGCCGCTTCGCCCTGGCAGATATGCGACCCAGCGCGGTCACTGATCGAATGGCTGGTGGAGATACCAAGATCATCGACGCCACGGGTCACACTGATGGCAAGATGGTCGCTAAGGTGTATGACCGTCGCCGCGAGCGCAAAGTGAAAGCGACACGCTGAAATGCAAAATGCCCGCTCAGTCTGGCGGGCATCTTCCAATTTTGGAAACTCATCTTCCAAAAATCATCGCAAGTCAGTAACTGCAAACCTGCGAAGCATTGATTCTATTGGGGTGGCTGATGGGACTCGAACCCACGACGACAGGAATCACAATCCTGGACTCTACCAACTGAGCTACAGCCACCGTAGAGATTCTTCGCTGCCGACGTTGCCGCTCAGCGAAGAACAAGACTATACATGGCTTTTGATTCTGTGGCTAGTATCACGCACAAAAAATTCGACAACGCTCCCAGATGGCTTTATCGACTTCCCTGCCACCTTGCCTCCAGCAGCACAGCTTCCTTGATGGCGGCGATTGTCTCTGCCTCGGTCGGACACAAGGCCAGTAGTCGCTTCGACTTGCCGTTAAGTACATCTCTCTGTAGCGCCCTGCCCGATTCGGCCGAAGTCCCCGCGTGCCAGCAGTAACGCGCCGTCCATTTCCCGTCCTGTAGTTGCTCGACTACCCATATCACCCGGCAGCCCTCGAAAACCTCACCGAACGGCTCTTCTGATCCCATTCTGAACCTCCAGGATTCGCTTCCGGACGCACACACGGCACTTGCATGCGCAAACGCTCTTGCGAGCGACCGGCCAACCCCTACTCTTCTATTCCTCCACTGAGACCACGCCAGACATCGTCGTGGTTCAGCCCGAGCGTCACTCTCATGACACCGGTCGGCATCCTAGCATGGTGGCAGCGCCTGCTCATCAGTTCTATCACCCGAGAATCCCCCACAACCGACAAGCACGCGCGCCGAATTTCTTGAGCTTGGATTGATTGCAATCCGCACTGGTAATGTGAACTGCCTGCCCCACCAATGCAGGGTACAACCTGAAGGCGGTGCTGATAGATACTCTTTCGCGAGGGACATTGACCCCCCTCGACATTCCCGTCAGGCGACCCTCAAACAAGCGTCGCCTGTTTTTTTTACCAGGCAAGGCTTATTGGAATAATTCGTTACCGACCGATTATATTGTTTCCGCCCGATAGATACGGAACTCTTTCACCACATGCGCGTCGAAGCGCTGTGTCCGAAAAGCATCTTCACAGGTATGGAGACAAAAAAGGGCCGGTGTCAAGTCTTTCGCGCAAATCACGCAAGCCTTGAAACCGTATATGGGACAGTAGGTTAGCTCTTTTCGGTACTGCGTTGCAGGAGCGCAGCCTTGTGGGCTAGGAGCCACATAAGAGCGTCGGGAGAGAAAGCCGCATCGCACGGTGTCGTGCTGGATTGCCGAGGAACGGCGGGCTTGTAGAACATCATAGCCCAAGAGGCTGTTGATGGCATCCAGAATGAAGAACGCGCAGCCTGGGCTGCGCGTTCGATGGATACCCGTTGGATGATGTGCGACGCCATCATGCCGGCTTCGATGGCGCGCTCCGTGTTGCCGTGCCCTTCCTGAATCCCCTGTCGCCCGCCATGAAGGCTTCCAGCATGTGCGGGATCAGCGTCACAGCATCGACCGCCTCGCCATACGCCTGCGCGTGCAGCGCGGCGTAGCGGTCGAGGTCGGCTTTCAGGCTGGCCGGGCACGCGAAGGTCAGCTTGACGTTCTCGGTCTTGGGCAGCGGCCCGAGCCGCAGCTTCTTGGTCGTACTCATTGCATTGCCTCCCGCTGGAAGAACATCGGCTGGTACGGCCGCAACACCAAATCGCGGTTGACGATGATTCGCACCGGCAGGCCCGGCCGCTCGGTCAGCGTCGGCTGGATGTTCATGTTGCGCCGGGTCATCTCCTGCCCGACCTGGTTGATGCTGTCCTGCGCGCTGTCGCGCCCGGCGATCACGATGCGGTTGCCATCCTGCCGGTTCTCCGGCGCGGCCAGCTCGGCGCCCACGCCCAGCAGCGTCGTCAGCGCAGCACCGGCGACGATGCGGCTCCAGTGGTAGTCCACACCGTCTTCCAGGCCGGAATAGCCGGCCGGATCGGTGCCCACGAGGTTGTCCAGCGTCAGCGAGGACGTGTCCGGCAGGATGATGCGATTCCAAACCACCTGAACCCGGCTCTGCCCATAGCTGACCTGGCTGTTGTACTTGCCCAGGATGCGCGAGCCCTGCGGGATCAGCAGGAACTTGCCCGTGGCCGTGTCGTAGACCGGCTCCGTCACCGTAGCGATCACGTCGCCCGGAAGATCGGACTTGATGCCCGTGACCAGCGCGCCAGCGATCACCGTCCCGGCCATCACCTGATACGGCGAGGACGGCATTTTCAGATTCCCGGAATTGCGGGTCTCCGTAGAGCTGCCTTTCAGGAACGCCTCTTTCTGGTCTTGTCGATTCTGCGTCGCGGTCGGATCGGCAGGCTGGGCCCCCGTCGAGGCCGGCCCGGCAGCGAGCGGGTCGAAGGCCGCGAGTGTGCTTGCAGCGCCAGGCGCCCCCGGCGCGGCCTGCGCCACCGTGGCGGCGCCTTGGCCCTGCTTGCCCGAGCGGAAGAACACCGTCGAAGCTGCCGCCGCTTCGGCCTCCTTGCGCAAAGCGTCCGCTGGATCATGGCCTGGCGGTGCATACGTCGGCGTCACCGGCTGCTGCGACTTCACGATGGCTGGCCCCAGGTCGCCCGGCAGCGGCGGCCCCAGCTCGGGCACCTTCGGCGGCAGCTTCGAGTAGTCGGCCGGCAGGCCGTCCAGCCCTTCGGACTTCGAGACACGATCCACGTTGTAAAGCTCGGTCTGCTCGCCCGCGCCGCGCCGATGCGACTGCAATGACCAGATCGTGGCCCCGAGCACGGCGACCGACAGGCCGCCGACGAGGATGGCCAGCGTGCGCCGGTTCAGGCGCGTGACCGGGCGTGGCTGGGCGCGCAGCGCCACCGCCTCGGGCGCGACCTTGACCGCCTGTGACGCGGCAAGGTCTGGAGTGTCGTCCTGGCTCATGGTCAGTTCCTCCGCGTGCCGTCCGTGCGCTCGATCCGCACCACGTCGTCCTTGTCGCCACCCAAGCGCAGCTCGGCCGCGCCGAACAGGCGATCCACGATGTAGTAAGGCGAGCGGAAGCGGTAATTCACCAGTTGCCCGTCGCCCTGCGCGCCGATGACGAACAGCGGTGGCAGCTCGCCCTGCGCGACGCCGGCCGGGAACTGGATATAGACCTTCTCCCCGTCGTCGAAGGCGCGCAGCGGCTTCCACGGCGGATTGCTACCGCTGACCGCGTAGCGGAAACGGATCTTCTCCAGCGACAGCCCGCTATCGACCGGCGCGGCGGCGCGGGCCGCCTGCCCCTGGCGCTGCAAGGCCAGCATCTTGTCCTTGGGATACTCCCAGGACACCGAGGCCATCCACGTCTTTTCCGTCGAGGTCAGCTCCAGCAGGTAGGTACGCCGGCTGGTCGTGATGACGAGATTGGTCTTCAACCCTGAGCGGATCGGCTTGACCATCACGTTCACGCGCAGCGCATCGCCGCTGCCGCTCGATGTGTCGCCCACGATCCAGCGCACCGTGTCGCCGGCGGCCACCGTCACCAGCTCCTCGCCCGGCTGGAGCGCGATCACGGTCACGCGGCCCACGGCTGCATAGACCTGATACAGCGCGCCATCGGTGAAGGGCCACACCTGAATCGCGTTGACGTAGCCCTCGCGCGTGGGCGCGACGCGTGCCTCGGTATTGGCCCGTGAGACGCGCACCTTCTCGTCGGCCGGCTCCGGCGCCGGCTTGGCTTCTTCGCCCTCGGTCGCTGGCTTCAACTGTGCCGGCATCGGCAGCACCTCGGGCACGGCGACCGCCTCCACAGGTGCAGACGGCTCCGGCAGCTTCTGCGCCTGCACCGGCTCGTCGAGCGAGATGGTCGGCGGCGGCTTGCCCTGCGTGGCGCAGCCCGCCAGGGCCACGAGCGCCAGCACGGAAACGTAAATACGGAAAGACGGGTTCATGGCTTGGCTCCTTCGGAAGAATCCAGTTCGCGGCTCCACGACAGGCCGTTGACGTAGATGCCCAACGGGTTCTTGCGCAGGCGCTGTTCGGTGCGCGGGGTCTGCTGCACGATGGAAATCACCGCGTTCCAGCGTTCGGTGCCGGCAGGAGCGCCGTTGACGAAGCGTTGTTCCGTCCAGCGCACGTTGAACGAAGCGTCGCTGGCGCGGGTGACACTGGTGATCTGCACCGTGACCGACTCCTTGCCGATGCGTGCGAACGGATCGTTCACGCGGGCGTACTCGTTGAGCACCACGGCACCCTTGTCGGTGGTGTAGTCGTAGGCGTCCAGCCAGTTCTGGCGGACGACGATGGGATCAATGGACAGCGAGCGCACCAGGCCGATGAAGCGGCCCAGGTGATACGCGATCTGTGCATCGCTGGGCCGGTACGGCGTGGCCGCTTCGCCGACTGCTCGCACCTGGCCCGCGTTGTCCACCTCCACCACGTAGGGCGTCACGATGGACTGCGCGGAACGCCACACCAGGCCGCCGGCCATCAGCACCGCCAGCGTGAGGCAGCCAAAGGCCATCAGGCGCCAGTTCCTGGCCTGCACGCGGGACGAACCGATGCGCTCGTCCCACACTTGCGCGGCGGACTGGTAAGGGGTCGCAGGCTGCGGCGTGTCCGCGTAGCGCACCTGTGCGCGTTTGAATCGCATGGTCGGTTCTCCTTATGAATCGGAATCACGAAGGCTTGGCCCCTGGCTGGAGCCGCCGCCGTCGCCACCGCGCAGCGTGTGGACGGCAGTGGTCGCGGCATGGGTAAGTTGCTGGCGGCGATGCAGCCGCTTGGCCCAGGCGGGTTGCGCCTGCGGTGTTGCCGGCGGCGGATCGCCACCTGCCGCAGCGCCACCCGATGCGGCGGCTGCGCCGGCCCCGGTGGTGCCTTCCTGCCGGAAAGCTGCGGCCGCACGCTCCTTCACCGAACGCGCGCCCTCGGCCGCCTTCCGCCCGGCCGCCTGCGCGCCGGTCTTGGCGACGTTGCCCACGCCAGCGGCAGCACCTTTGAGGCCGCCGCCAGCCGAAGCGGAGCCAGCCTGAAACGCCGATCGCGCACTGCTGGCCGTCGAAGTGGCAGCACGCGCGCCGCTACCGGCCAGCCTGGCGGCCGCAGGTGCCATGCGTGCCCCGGCAGCGGCTGCACCGCCGACGCCCGTGGCTGCGGCGCCGACGG